>ERZ1292629.245-Hain-H43-01um-R1-245-length-57813-cov-13_pt1 | contig 57813 bp, 94 predicted proteins | sample MGYA00564399_ERZ1292629 | MGnify/ENA primary metagenome ERZ1292629 (study PRJEB36523, sample SAMEA6512636) | groundwater metagenome | collected 2019-01-08 | study: AquaDiva: Metagenomics assemblies of 32 groundwater samples
GGATTTGACAGAGCAAATTGAATTTGCTCAAATAGCGGCATGGAAGCTCAGAACCCGGTAGCAAAAAGACTCGTGGATCACTACGGCGGCCGGCAAGAAGCGGCCGATGCGCTGGGCGTGACCCGCGAAACCATCAGGCTGTGGCTACTCCGCGGCATCCCCCTAGAGAAAGCGCTTGAGATCGAAAGCAAGACCAGCGGCGTGATCACTGGGGAAGAAATCCTCTCGAATGCTCGACTGGCCGCATGAAAGCCTGTCGATTCTGCGGCACTGAATCCGACTATGTGAGTCAACGTGGCGTCTGCTGTTCTTGCAGAAATAGGAGAAGGGAACAGGCTACCGCAGCGCACATCGCTGTTCGTGCCGCGCGTCTGCGTGGCGACATTCCAAACCCTCGCACGCTGCAATGCGTTGACTGTGGGCGGCAAGCCAAGTGCTATGACCATAGAGACTATTCGCGCACGCTGGACGTTAGTGCCGTGTGCTGGTCTTGTAATGGCAAGCGCGGCTTTGCCTCGTTCTCCTCTGGCGCCCCCTCCTTGCGCCAGCTTCCCGCGCCGGCAAGGCCCCCCGAGTCGGCGCGGTCTTTTCTTCCTGCGGTGCCGCCTGAGCTTCGGCAAGAACTCTGAGATGTGACGAAGCCCCGCATGAGCCTCGAATTGAAGCCGGTCATGGTCCGCTTGCCGGAAGACGCCTACGAGGCGCTGCGCATGCTTGCAGACGCGAACGTCCACGACCTGGGCGAAGAAGCCCGGGAGATTCTGACCGAAGCGCTGCTCGGCAAAGGACATGGCCTAAAGCTACTCGCCGATCGCTTAACGCGCGCGATAACGAACGGGAAGAACCGTTAAGGCGCGTAAATGTCGAGCAAGGATCGCAAGCGCGAACTCGTGCAGGGGAGGGCGGGATGAGTGAGCGAGAAAATGAAACTTGAGCAAGCCAAAGTAGGAATGCACGTTATCTATGTGCCGAATCATGCTCACGGCGACCGGCTGCATCCCGATTGCGAGCACGGGGTCGTCACGAGCAAAAACGATACCTATGTGTTCGTGAAGTTCAAACAGTGGCACGAGCACGGGCAGGCATGTAACCCGGAGGACTTGCAATGACCGACCGCGCAACCTGGGAGCGAGCAGCGGAGAAAGCGTTGCTGGAGTGCAATGGCTATGCGCAATTACAAGGGGACATGCGTGCACGCTTAGATGCTGTGGTCCCGTGGACCGAACGCTGCTGTTACACAAATGACAATGAGCGCTGCCTGATGTTCCTCTTCATGGCGTGCGTAGAGGACGACGAGACGTGACCCCCGCGCAAAAATCCGCGCATCGGAAAATGCTGGCAACTCTGCCCGTGCGCACCGTCGAGTGCCTGGATGGGACGCCATCACGTCGCGGTTGCACGAAAGTGAGTGATGAAAACATACGGCGCATGAATATCTTGTACGCGACGGGCGAGGTTACGCAGCGTGAATTAGCGGCGATGTTTGGCGTGAGCCACGCGACGATCTCAAATTATCTGGTCCGCCCGCAGTCCGAGGAGCAGATCGTAGGGGAGATTGCGGACTGTGCGCAGCGCTGCAGGGGTGGTGCGTGACGGTACGCATCCTCCAGGGCGATTGCCGCGAGGTGATGCAGACGCTTGACGCTTGCAGTTTGGACGCCATCGTGACCGACCCGCCCTATCACCTGACGACCGGCAAAAAGGGCGGCACCGGGGAGGCGTCAGTCAACCTCGAATCGCCCTATGGACGCGCCAGGATCACTACAGGCTTCATGGGCAAGAAGTGGGACGGTGGCGACATAGCGCACGATCCAGCCGTCTGGATAGCGGCCCTGCGCGTCGCCAAGCCCGGAGCGTACCTGCTGGCATTCGGCGGAACGCGCACCTTTCACCGGATGGCCGTGGCAATCGAGGACGGGGGCTGGGAGATCCGCGACACGGTGATGTGGGTTTACTCCAGCGGATTTCCCAAAAGCATGAACCTGGATAGAGAGCGAGGGTCAAAATTCTGTGGATGCGAAGAAAGTAAATCGTCGGCCGAATGTAGCGTGCGTGTTGTGCGCGACCCGGATGTATCGCCGCCCTTGGGCGCTGGCGAAAGGCAAAGGGAAGTATTGCAGCACAGCCTGCCGGAACAGGGCGTATCCGCTCAAGGACGGATCGAATTTCCCGCCGCCGAAGTTCGGGGCGAACAACCCGGCATGGAAGGGCGGCGCGACGTTGCGCCACCGGAAAGGGAACTACGTTCAGGTCCGATACGTGAGAGCGCCGGATTGGGCGAAGCCGATGGCGCGCAAGGACGGGTACGTGATGGAGCACCGGCTGGTGATGGCGGAATGGTGCGGTCGTCTGCTGACGCGAGTGGAGACGGTTCACCACGTCAACCACAAGCCGCTGGAGAACGCCCGAACGAATCTGGAACTGTGGCCGGACAACCGGAGCCACAAACTCGCGGAGCATGGCCGACTTGTGGAGGGTGCGGCAAACCGCGTGTTCCTACCGGGCTAGGCACGGCCTTAAAACCCGCATGGGAGCCAATCATCATGGCCCGCAAGCCGCTGATAGGCACGGTGGCCGCGAACGTGGAGCAGCACGGCACCGGGGCGCTGAACATCGACGCCTGCCGTATTCCGGGCGGTGCGGGCGGTAGCAGAGACGGCGAGGAATCCGCAGAGCGCCGATACACCGAAAATGGCGCTACGAACTTCGCACCGACTCCGGGGCCGCGTGGTGGCGATGCAAAGGGCCGCTGGCCCGCGAATGTAATACACGACGGCAGCGAGGAAGTGCTGGCGGCGTTCCCTGAAGCGCCGGGACAGCAGCGCAGCGTAGGCCCGGAGCATGGCGAGAAGTCGAGCGTTAACACCTTTGGCGATTATGGCCCGCGTGACACGTTCAATCCTCGAGGCGATGCGGGCAGCTCGGCTCGCTTCTTCTACTGTGCGAAGGCCGACCGTGGAGACCGCAATGACGGCCTTAGAGGCCGTGCGAAGAAGCCGTTGAACTGGTCGAGTGGCACGCAATCACCCGGCACATTCCAAGCGCCCGGCACCGACAGGACCAGTGAGAACCACCATCCGACCGTGAAGCCAACGGACCTGATGCGCTACCTCTGCAGGCTGGTGACGCCGAAGGGTGGCACTGTTATGGACCCTTTCATGGGCAGCGGGTCAACGCTCAAAGCCGCCGAACTGGAAGGCTTCTCGGCCATCGGCATAGAGATCGACGCCGAGTATTGCGAGATCGCGCGCAAACGCATCGCTTCTGACGCGCCGCTGTTTGCCGAGGTCTCTGCGTGAACCGCGACGAGCTCATGCTCAGGACACCCCCAGCCAGCACCGAGGCCGAGCAAAGCGTTTTGGGCGCCTTGCTGCTGGACAACCAAGCCTTCGACAGCGTCTCATGGCTTTGCGCAGACGCGTTCTACGCATCTTCCCACCGCCGCCTATGGTCTGCCATCACAGGCCTGATCGAGGCTGGCAAACAGGCTGATATCGTGACCGTGTGCGAGGCCCTGGGGCCTGATCTGGAGAAAGCCGGCGGGCAAGCCTACATCGGGGCGATCGTGCAGAACACGCCGGGCGCCATGCGGGTCCAGCAGTACGCCGAGATCGTGAGACAGAAAGCCGTGCAGCGCACCCTCGCGCAGGTCGGGGCCGAGATCGTAGAGGCCGCGCTTTCCCCAGCCGTGACCGATGCCGGGCAACTACTGGACGAGGCTGAGGCGAAGATTCTCCGGGTCTCGGAATCGACGACAAGGACGGGGCAGGGGCCGGTCGAACTCAGACCACTACTCGCCCAGGTCGTCGAACGCGTGGATTTCCTCTACCACCGCGAGAACCAGTCAGACGTTTCCGGGCTCTCGACGGGCTTCATCGAATTGGACTCGAAGACAGCCGGCTTGCAGGCTGGCGACTTAATTATTGTCGCCGGCAGGCCATCAATGGGCAAGGCGCAACCGCTGGATGCCAAGGTATTGAAGGCTGATGGGCAATGGGCGCGCATGGGAGAACTGTCTATCGGGGACGCGCTGGCCTCCATCGATGGTACGCCGTCCATTGTGACCGGCGTGTTCCCACAAGGACGCAAGCAGGTGCTGCGCGTGACCTTCAGCGATGGACGCTCTACCGAGTGCTGCGCTGAGCACCTATGGCGCGTGTCGCATCGGAAGTGGGAGCAGCCCAGGGTCATGTCGGCTGCGGAAGTTGCTGACATCATGGCTCGCCCCAGCATGATGAGCAGACTGTGGGTCGATTCGCTGAGCGGAGACTTTGGCTCGGATGCGCAACTGCCGGTTGACCCGTGGCTACTTGGCGCACTGCTTGGTGACGGCGGCTTTACTGGGAGCACCATAAGCTTCTCGAAGATTGCCGAGGAAACCATCGAGCGCGTGCGCTCGGCATTGCCAGAGACGGTCGAGATGGTGCCGGCCGGCGGTTGCAGTTACAGGCTATCGGTGCCGCGCAGCAAACGAACCAACCCGCTTACAGCATCCATCCGCGCTCTCGGCTTGGCTGGGTGTTTTAGCGCCGACAAGTTCATTCCAGAGATATATATGGCCGCTTCAAGAACAGATCGACTGAATCTGTTACGCGGCTTGCTGGACACCGACGGTTGGGTCGAGAAGGCTGGTTCCGTGTTGTACTCAACCGCGAGCCAGAGGTTGGCTCGCGATGTCCAGTCGCTCGCGCGGGGCTTGGGCTACTGGTGCTCGATCAACACCAGTCCGGCGCACTACACCTACAAGGGCGAGCGCCTGCGCGGCCTAGACCAAAACCGCTTGGTTATATCCGGCGTTGACCTCGACGACCTATTTCTGTTCGAGGCCAAGCGTGCGCGTTGCGTCAACCGTACCAGGCGAAAGCGCATTGCCTTCAAATCAATCGCTCCTGCTGGCGAGGCTATGTGTCAGTGCATTTCCGTCAGTCATCCGTCGCACTTGTATGTGACCGACGACTACATTGTCACGCACAACACCGCCCTCGCCGTGAACATCGCCGAGCACGTCGCCGTCGAAAAGCGACTGCCCGTCCTCATTTTCAGCATGGAGATGAGCGGCACTCAGCTTGCAACCCGACTTGCAGGCTCAATCGGTCGGATCGATCAGCACAAGCTGCGCACCGGTCGCCTGACGGATGACGAATGGGCCGCGCTTTCGCGCGCAATGGGCAAGCTCAACGATGCGCCGATCTACATCGACGAAACGGCGGCGCTGAACGTGATCGAGCTTCGGAGCTGGGCACGGAGACTCTGGCGCAAATGCGGCGGCAAGCTCGGCCTGATCGTCGTGGACTACCTGCAACTGATGTCCGCAGTGCATGGGGGTGGCGAGAACAGGGCGACCGAAATCGCGGAGATCAGCCGCTCGCTCAAGGCGCTCGCCAAGGAACTGAACGTGCCCGTGGTCGCGCTGTCGCAACTCAATCGTTCTGTCGAGCAACGCCAAGACAAGCGCCCGACGATGTCAGATTTGCGCGAGAGTGGCGCTCTGGAGCAGGACGCTGATGTGATCCTGTTCGTCTTCCGCGAGGAGGTCTACTACCCGGACAACGAGGAACTGAAAGGAATTGCCGAACTGATCATCGGCAAGCAGAGGAACGGCCCGATCGGCAAGATTGATCTGACCTTCTTGGCGCACTTTACGCGGTTCGAGAATTACGCAAGTTTGGATGGGAGCCCGCGGCGCAAGAGGGTGAGCACTCCGAGGCCGGCAAAACGTTCCGTGGTGTCCGTGGACTTCAAGACGAGAGCGGCGGGGGAGGATTGATGCTCTACCGCGTGAAGAACTGGAGAAGCTTTCAGCATTACAAAGACCGAAATCCACCATGGATCAAATTGCATTTTTCTCTTCTCACGTCGAGCGACTGGGTAACGCTAGCGGACTCAGACAGAGTGCTAGCAATTGTGTGCATGTTGATAGCAAGTCGAAACGACGGGGAAATTGACTGTTCTGAGCCCGGTTTGGAGTACATGAAGCGCGTGGCATACCTGAACAAGAAACCAAATCTTAATTCGTTGATTGAATGTGGGTTCCTTGAGCTTGCTAGCAAACCGGAGCAAGAGATACAGGATGCTAGACCAGAGGAAGAGGATATAAAGCTTCAGAAAGACTTAAACCCCCCTAGCCCCCCTACAGGCAAAAACGGATCGAACGACCACAGGGAACCCAGCGCGCGGAAGAAGTCGGCCACCCGGGCGCCGGATTCGTTCGAGATCACCGAGCCGATGTGGGGATGGGCGCAGGAGCAGGGCGTAGCGCACGAACGGATCGAAACCGAGACGGCGAAGTTCCTCGATCACCACAAGGCGAAGGGGTCGCTCTTCAGCGACTGGCCCGCCGCTTGGCGAAAGTGGATGCGGAACGTTGTCGAGTTCGCGGCAGCGAGGCACTGAGCGATGGCTGACATCTACCTGCGCCGCACGATGGGCGGTTTCGTCCCGGATTCCGAGGCCGACCAGGACCGCGTGAAGCGCTTCAAGCTCGGTGAAGTCGTGCGGGCGAAGGTATCGAAGCCGCGGAACTATGAGCACCACAAAAAGCTCTTCGCGCTGCTCCGATTCATCGCCGAAAACTCGGAGGTCTACAACACCGAACGCAAGGTTCTCACGGTGCTGAAAATCCTGACGGGGCACGTTGAATTCATCGCCGACCCGAGAACCGGGGAACTCGTTGCGCAGCCAGATTCGATCAGTTTCGAGTCGATGGATCAGATCGAGTTTTCGGAATGGTACGAGAAGGCCGTGAACGCCGCGTGTCAGCATATCGTGAAGCATATGACGCGCATGGATCTCGCGCAGGCATTGGACATGGTGGCGGCGTGGTGAGTGAGCCGAAACGGGATGCCGCATGACCGCACTCACTTTCCTCGTTGTTGTTCTCCTTGTGTGGTGCGCAGGATGGGGATGGGTTATGGCGAGGTTTGGAGTCGGCTGATGTGGCGCGGCGGACCGAAAGCGTTCTATGCCCAGGGCAGGCTGAAGCCCGGGCAGATGAACAAGAGCGAGCAGGCGTATGCGGCGCACCTCGAACGCATGAAGGGCGCCGGCATGATCCTCTGGTACCGATTCGAGGGCCTGAAGCTGCGCCTAGCCGACAACACGTTCTACACACCTGATTTCGTCGTGCTCGCAGCCGATCACGTCATCGAGTGCCACGAGGTCAAGGGCTTCTGGATGGATGATGCGAAAGTGAAGATCAAAGTCGCCGCAGAGATGTACCCGTTTCGCTTCAAGGCGTTCAAGCCCGAGGCGAAGAAGCGCGGCGGTGGGTACATCGTCGAGGACTTTTCCGGCATCCCTGAAGCTCACGAGACGGAACTGCCAATTGGGATCGCGGCATGAGTTCCAAGCGCGCGATTCGCCGGACATGGTTTATCGCTCCAGTCCGATCGAAGCGTTGGTTGGGCATCGTTTTTACTGGAGGGTGAAATGGAACGAAAACCTTGGGAACCGTTTGTGGCTGTGAAGGCGGAAATGATTGGAGGCGTGCCGTATGTCGAAGCGCGCTACTTGGCCGAAGCGGTGCAAGAAATTGCGCGGCTGAAAGAGGCGCTGGCTGACGCAACCGATTACCACAAGGTGCAATACCTGACGGCAAGCGAACGCGAAAAGCTGCAAGTGGTATTGAACGCGAGCATACGGCAAGTGCTGGATGCGATGCCCAACGCTGAGGTAACTGGCCTGAGCGCCACAGGGCGCGGAGGTCCGCGTTGACCGCCGTGTTGGACGGCTTGGCACAACTACGAGAGGAACGAAAATGCCTACTGGATACACCGCTGCGATAGCGGACGACATTACCTTCGATGACTTTGTGATTAGCTGCGCTCGCGGCATGGGAGCGCTGGTGATGATGCGCGACGAACCGGCTAACGCCCCGATACCAGAGCGATTCGAGCCGAGCGACTACCACACCAAGAAGATCGCCGAGGCGACCGCTACCCTCGACCGGCTGGCCGGCATGACGGAAGCCGACGCCGAGCAGGCCGCCAGCGATGCACACGAAGCGGAGATTGCCGCACAGGCGTCGGCGATTCATCGCAACGATACGCTGCGCGAAAAGTACAACGCGATGTTGGCGAAGGTTGTAGCGTGGAAGTCGCCTTCCGCAGACCACGACGGTTTCAAGAAATTCATGGTCGAGCAGATCACGCAGTCGATCGATTTCGACTGCGACAACAGTTATTACCGCGACCAGAAACACACAAAACTTACGGGCGCGGAGTGGCTGGCGCAAGAGGAAGCGAATGCGCGCAAAGACATCGCCTGCCACGACGCGCAGAACGCCAAGGAGATCGAGCGCACCGAGGCCCGTAATACCTGGCTGCGGCTGCTACGCGAAAGCCTGAAGACGGCCAACGTCTGAATTGAGAGGTAACGCGATGAGCGAAAGAACTTACGAAGTGCGAACGGTTGGGGTGGATTACATCTGCGACGACTGTAATTCCGGCGTGATGGAACAGACGGGCGTGATGCTGCTGTCTAACCCTAACACGCCGCAATGGTCACACAAATGCAACCACTGCGGAGCAACGAAGAACCTCTGGCAGAAATACCCAACGGTCCGATGGGAGCGGACACCGGTATGAAGACGCCAAACACCCCGACAGCGTCGCGATGGGCACAGGAGGTTGAAATGGTAAGCACACTTAACGACATGCGAGACCCTGCTGACATCTGCCGAGAAAACGGCTGGGTGCCGGGGACAAGACTGGTGGGCGACGAGGGCTACGGCCCCACGGTTATTGAGATTACCGCTGTCGGTGAACGCGGCATCTTGGCTAAAACCTTGAGTCATAACGGACAGCCAAGCACACCCGGAGAGGGAACCTGGTGTTTGTGGTGCCGAGATTGGCATGTAGTGCCCAACGCAGAACTAACCGGCGAGCCACGCAGTGGCGAGTCCAGTGAGCGCAGCGAACGAGGTTGAGCGTGGTGTTAGAGCGCTGTTGGAAACGGAGAACAATATGGCACACGACTTGGATGTAATACGGCAGGCGATTGAAGAGCGGGATGCGGCACTGCAAGCCTGCGACGACCTAGCGAACCAGATGATCTATCACGGCAACAGCGTCGGGTGGTGGTACTCGAAGGCGATGGCATACCGCGATGCAATTGATCGGTCTTGGGAGGCGCTCAAAGACGCCGGAATCTCGACGGACGGGAAAACGGATGTAGCGACGGCAATTCGGCAACTGGCCGAGCGCTCTAACGCGCGCTTGAGCGGCTCGGAGCCGCAGGCGAAGCGTCCAACTGGAAACGATTGTTAGGGGGCGACATGAAATGGCAACCGATTGAGACTGCGCCGAAGGACGGAACGACTATTCTTTTGGCGAGCGGAAAATATGTTCTTACTGGATATTGGGAAACCGATCCAGGATGGGCCTGGAAATTTGATGGACCGTGTTGGGGGATTTGCGAGGTGGAGGACGATTATTACTCAGTGTACAAATTTCCAGATTGGCCAACACATTGGATGCCATTGCCCGAGCCTCCTAACAAGATATAGACCCCCGAAACGCCAGAATACAAAATCGAAGCCGACACCTATACACTTCTCGCCTATACAGATCAAGAAGAAATGAAAAACCACATCCTCGTGACGCGACTTGAACGCCGGGATCTGGCGGAATATTTTTGCGCGCTCGGCATCCCCGTCAAGGCAACGGTTGACAGCGAATCTCTTGCCTATGTCGTGGCGGTGCACACGAAGAAGAAATTACCTGAAGACATCTACGGAAAAATGCAGATGTTGGCGGCGTTCAGGGACAGGATAAAGGGCGAGAAGGCGCGAAAGCTGGTGCCGCCGCAGACACCGCAGAGGTTCAGGCCACTGAGGTTGTCGAGGGAAATGGAGAGGACAATCGAAAGGTCTGAGGAGTTAAGGATGGTCGAATAAAATGGGCGCCGCCACAGAACAAGAAGAACCAATGTTTAGGGATGTTTATGAAGCGCTGAAATTCGCTTTCAATTTTTCACATGGGCAAGTAAAGAAACCTCTCATTGCGTATTTTAGTGGTGGGAGCAGAAGAAGTAGAGGTCTTGTTGGTCAAGACGGTGCGGCGCAAGCTGGTTTAATTCTGGCTGAGGTATCGAAATTACCAGAGAAACATAGTCAGTATATTCTCGCGGCGAGGTTCGCTAAGCAGTTTGTGGAATGTAACTGCTGTGTTGTTTGTTGTTCAGGGCAAAAACCTAACCAAGTGTGGGTGGATGCGATTTCTGAAGTAACCGATTATGTAGTTTGCGCGCTAAGTGGTATTTCCAATTACCGCTTAAGACGCTCTTTAGTAGAGCGATATTTCGGTGCCAAGGCAACATTTAGCGTGATTGCGGAACGCAATCGTGTTAACCGCGCTACCGCAAGCATCCAGAATGAAAAGATTGCTCCGCTCCTGGGGAAGGAAGAACGCAGAGCCATGCTTCATATCGCCGATGCCTTTCATGGTCTCAAATTAACTGCATAGGTAGTGGTTTGATGAGAATGTCCAGCGAACAGCGCCAGCAAAGAAGGCGTCAGAAACAAATAGAGTTACGAAGTGAGAATGAAAAGCAAGTCAGAATCATCATAGAAAAGAGGAATCTCAACAGTAATATAACGAGGAGCGAAGAGCGAAGTATAGAAAAGGCGAAGAAGATATGTATGATGTTGGAGGGCGCCGAGTTTAAAAGATGGTACGAGGCCACGACCGGAGAAGATGTTGTTGAATGGTTAGAGAGAATCAGGCTTCGTGGGATGGAATTACATGGGCCTGGGTTCGATTGGTTTGAATGGATAGAGCACAAGGTCAGAAAAATAGCAGAAAGGCATCCTTGGACCGATCCTGAAGCTCGCGCGTATTGGACCGAGGAAGTGCTAATGGCGCAAACGACTTATGCGCGCAGACGGGCATTAATTAGGCTAGCTACGCCACGGTGGGGAAATCCAGAGAAGATCATGGCGATTTACATGGAACGAGATAGGGTAACAGCAGAAACGGGTATCGTGCATCACGTGGACCACATCATCCCGCTTAACCATAAGTTGGTGTGCGGACTTCATGTCGAATTCAATCTCCGTGTTATTCCAGCTACAGAAAACCTTGAAAAACATAACTTTTGGGCGCAGATTTGACAACGGCGCTGAAATGCTATAAAAAGGGGGCGATTTGGCATGTTGGATAGTTGTCCCTACCTTGCGACCAAAGGTGCCCGCGCGATGCGGGCACTTGCATTTCTGGAATCCGGCAAGCGCCTCTAACATCCGATAACCAAGGCGTAGCCGTCGTCCGCCGGGGTACGAAAACCCCGGCAAAAACTTCCTCCCTGTCCGATCTGCCGAAATGCCCGGGCGGGGTTATCCATGCGCCGAGCGGATGCCGCAACGCCACGCCGCCTACCCGGTGGCCGGCGGTCAATGGCCTTGATGCGGACGTAGTCAGGCGCACCCTACTGGAGGTGTGCTATGTCAACCATCTGTGGGACCGTCAAGCTATGCGTGATTGGCGTGTTAGCCGCGCTAGCCGCCGTGGTCATCTTGCTTGGAGAGGCCCGCGCCGCCCCGAAGATCGGAAGCCCAGAGGCGTGCGCGGCATACGCGGATTACGCATTGGTGGCCGCGACGTTCGCGAAGCATAAGCTGAGCCCGGCACAGACAGACGCCATGCTTGCCGACATCTACACCTTCAGCGGTGAATCGGCGGAGGAAATGATGGCGTTGATTCTTCGATCGACGAAGGCGTATGTCGCCGGGAATAACGGCACACCCAGAGATTACGCGCAGATGTTCGTTGATGTCTGTACCTCACGCAGGGGGAACGTGGACAGCATTTTGGGTGTTTCCAGTTGAGGCGCCCATGCTATGGGCCAAGCTGGTCATTCTCGACAGACGCGTTGCGAGATTTCTGGGCTGGTCTGGGCGGCATACGATTTCCGCAGAATGCGGGCGACCGCTCCACAGATATTGTGTTCTCTGTCGGTTGATCAGGAGGTGGTTGGGGGAACAACACTGCCAGCAAGCGGCTCGCGACGAGGGGTTGACATGAACGCATCTAATCTCCCGAACGTTCTTAGCATCGCTCTAGTTGTGGGGTTTGCGATTTGGGCGGTACTGATAGCGGCCCTCATAACGGCCTTGCAGTGAGGATGGCGGCGGGCTTACTCATGGCATCAGCCGCGTTGCTGGGCCCTGCTGACGCCGCCCTGTGCAGCCCCAGGATGCCTCCTGCGGTTGCATGGAGGTCTCCTATTGAGGAATCAATCGCCGCCCGCATTGCTGCCGTGAATAGACGCGCCCCAGCCGACGAAATAGCTAGGGCCGTGATGGAGTCCGGGCGGGATTACGGCCTCGATCCACTGCTGATCCTAGCCGTTATAGAGATCGAGAGCCGATACAACCCCAGTGCTGTTGGCGCCCTAAAAGAGCGTGGGTTGATGCAGATCAGACGCGGAACGGCAAAGGGCCTCGGGTTGACGTGGTCTGATGCATTTCAGGTGCGGGCAAACATCGATGCCGGCAGTCGTTATCTTGCCACTCATGTCGAGAAGTACGGGGACATTTACCGAGCGGCGGCCCGGTACAACGGCGGCAGTAGAGAGTACGCGCGGCGGGTCAGGATGAGATACGCCAGCATCGCGGTTGCCGTCAGCGGGGCGTTGTTGTGAGGTCGCTGATAGCGGCCATTGCACTGCTAATCGCCACCCCAAGTCACGCCGATACGTGGGCAATGTTGTCAGGTAATTCGTATCACTGGACACGATCTCCAGACCAGAACGAGAAGAACTTCGGATTGTTTCTGGATCACGGCGTGTCGGACAGAACTTCGGTAGTCATCGGCAGCTACCGGAACTCGCAAAACAGGATGTCGAGCGTTGCTACTGTCGGACTGACAACCGTAAGAGGTCAGATCATGGGCCTGTCTAAGGAGAAAGCAAATGCACTACCGAAACGGACGTGAAGCGAAAAACGGCGACAAGATCGTTCAACTTGAAGGTGGGAAAGTCGTCGCCTTTGGCGTGCTGCACAGCGCGGTGCCCGGCAATGACCATTGCAACGGGAACATCGCCGTAATCCAAAATACGCAGCAATATGCGTGCATGGTCGATTGTCTGCACGTCGATGACGTGGCCGAGTTTCTGGCGGAAAAGGGTTTGGACAAGCGACCCGCCGGTAAGTAAGGGGGCGAGGAACAAAATGGCCCCACTAATTGCAGCCCTGTTGCAGGGCTTGGCAGCCAAGGGGTTGTCCACGATTGCCGGCGCCGTCGCAGCCAAAGGGAAAGAGTGGGTCGAAGACAAGATCGGCGTGAAGATCCCGGAAGACGCCAACGGACTCGCTGGCGACAAGCTGGTCGAATTGAAAAAAGCCGAGATGTTGCACGAGGAAGTTCTCGTCAACGCCACGTTTGACGCAGAAAAGCATGCCGGGACTCAAGTCACTGAGCGCTGGAAAGCGGACATGGCGTCCGACTCGTGGCTGTCGAAGAATGTTCGCCCCGGCACGCTGGCCTACTGGACTGTTGTCATCTCAGTCATGGCATTTGCCAGCCAGTGGGTGAAGATCGATCCAGCTTGGATTGATCTCATCAAAGTGTCTTACGTCACGATCCTCGCTGCCTATTTCGTCGGCCGCAGCGTACAGCACGTCACGAGCATTCGCGCGAAGGCAATAAATGATCAATAGCCGCCGACTCGAAGACCTTGAAATGGATGTAGCGGTGAAGGCGCGCGCGTTTCTCGCCGCCTGCGCTATCGAACTCGACCCGTCGTTACATGTTTTCGTTGTCTCGACGTATCGGGACTTCGAGTCGCAGGCCGCGCTCTATGCGCAGGGGCGCAGCGCGCCGGGCGAGGTCGTGACGTGGGTGGGACCGGGCGACTCGTTCCACAACTGGCGCGTCGCGTTCGATGTGGCGATCTACCGGCACGGGAAGTATGTGAACGACAAGGCCGATGCGGACAAGGCCATATGGGGGCAGGTCGGCGCGATAGGCGAGCGCTGTGGACTCGAGTGGGCCGGACGCTGGACGAAGCACCATGAGTCGGCGCACTTCCAGGAACGCGGCCTGACGATCGCTGGGCTGAAGAGCGAAAGTGAGAGGGTCGCATGAAGGACGCCGCGAAACGAATCGTCCAATGCGCCGGCAGCGACTGTGCCGACCGTGACGACTGCCGACGTTATGATGAGCGCGTCTCGGCCCTATCGGCTAGGTGGGCGAGCTACGATGTCGAGCGCCAGCATTTCGGCGGCGACTGCCCGCAGTTGATGCCTACTGGCGGGAAAGGCAGGCAGCCATGAACATGCCGCGCATAGCCTGGGACGCCAAAGTGACGCTAGGACATGTGCTGGTTGCGGTCTCTATCGTTGGGTCGGTAATCGTCTGGGTAATGTCGTGGGGCGGGAAGATCACGATGCTAGAGGCTCAGGCATCACAGCAGGTCAAAACGGATGAACGCCAGGACAAGGAAGCCAGGGAGCGGTATGAAACGCTGCGGGCTGACATCAAGGAAGTCGGGGATCGCGTGAACAGGGTATTAGAACAGAGGAAATGACGTGGGCATCTGGGGTCAAGGACGCGCACTGGTTTGCATCGACACGAAGACCGGGAAGCTACAGCGATATATCAGGGCATCGGCAGGGCATCCTGTACACGCGGGCCGCGCCTACGTGGATCTTGGGGATGCTGATTTGCCGGCGCTCGTCGAGGCGTTCCGGGCCGATCCAGATCAGTTTGCGGTCGAACCCGAGGCCGCGTGATTTAGCGCGTCGGGAGTGCCTGCCCGCAGGTCGGGCAGACATCGTGCGTGATTCTCGCGAGCGCCCGGCTGACGGCGCTGCGGTGGATGCCGACCCGGCGGGCAGCTTCGGATGCCGTCACGTCGTCCAGGAGGACGAGTCGGCATGCCTCGATCGAGCGGCGGCCGATGCGGGAGTGGGCGGCGATGCGGGCGGCGAATTGGGCGGGGGTCATTTGAGTTCCCCGCGCCGATAACGGCGGAGCATTTGCATAGCGTAGGCGTCTGCATCTGTATCCTCCTCGTCTGCATCGCCGATCTGGCGATTGCTGAGCGTCACCACAGTCCCAGCCTCACGCCGGCGGCATTGACTATAGCGAGGTCCGAGCGCTCGCAGATCGCGCGCAGATCATATGCTGCCATCACGTGCGCGGTGGCGGTCCGCTCGTCGTCGGTGGAATCGGCGTGCCGGTTGACTTCGCTCGCGTCCTCGTAGTCGCTATATGCAGCGTAGGTAGTACCTGCGGTCATGGTCTGCTCCTAGTGCCCCTGTCCCCGAGGCGCGGCGGGATCGTCGACCCCATGAGCGTAATGTACTCTGTTGCGCGCGATGTGTCAACAACAACGTAGAACATTGATAGGAAACATAAATTTATGCCACATAGAGTAATGATCGGTGGATCAGTAACGATGACAGCCGCCGAGGCCGACCAATACGCCGGAAGCGGAGCGCCGCATGTCGTGAGCATTGACGGCGTGAGCTTCCTCGTAGGTATCGGGATGGTTGGGTTTTCACACACAGCCACCCCAGCTGATCTGGTCGCGCTGATGGAAAAAGCCAAGGCGCAGCGCGAGGAACTGGCAAAGCTCGCCAAAGACCAGCCCAAGCAGTTGTACTCGTTTCTGAGGATGTGATGTTCCACGTGGAACTGTATGTGCATACAGTGCGCAGTTGCGGCGTGTCTAGTCGCACAGTGAGATGATTTGCGATGGCCAAAGGGCGCAAAACCGGCGGTGGATCGCGTAAGGGCAGGCTCAACCAAACCACCAGCGACGTGCGTGAGGCTATAGCCAAGCTCGCAGAAGACCTGGGGCCATCCCTACAGTCATGGATCAGTCAAGTAGCGGCGGAAGACCCCGCTAGAGCGGCCGAGATATTCCTGCGGGCGATCGAGTACCACATCCCCAAACTGTCGCGGGCTGAGGTCAGCGGCAAGGACGGCGGCGATATTCCTATTGGGTTGAAGGTTGAGTTTGTCCGCAGCAAGTAGCGCGCCGCAGTGCAGGCTATGTGGGGCCAGGCATTGGACTCGCGAGCCGCACGCGGTGGTTAACAGCGGTGTGGTGGTTAACAATGCCGTGGTGGTTAACAAACCAGTGGGTGGGCGCACAGTACAGATTCGGTGCCGTGACAGGCACAAGAAAACGCCCGAGCGGGCCGCCTACATGCGTGAGTACATGAGGACTAGGAGGGCTAAGAGTGGCCGCTGATCTTATGCAGCGCGCCCAGTTCCCGGAGATCCTGGCCCCTCTGTTCAAGGCGAAGCGCTACAAGATCCTCTACGGTGGCCGTGGCGCGGCGAAATCATGGGGGATCGCTAGAGCGTTGCTGGTTCAGGGCACGCAGGACCCGCTGAGGATTCTGTGCGCTCGGGAGGTCATGCGGACGATTGCGGATTCGGTCCATCAACTCCTAGCAGACCAGGTGCAGGCGTTGGGTCTTGGTAGTTGGTACACGGTCAGGGAATCCGAGATTGAGGGCAGGAACGGGGCTGCGTTCCTGTTTGCTGGCCTCAGACAACAAGACGCGCACAAGATCAAGTCGTTTGAGGGCGTGGACGTGGCGTGGGTGGAGGAGGCGCAGGCGGTCAGTAAGCGGTCGTGGGACATCCTGATCCCGACGATCCGGGCTGAGGGTTCTGAGATTTGGGCGAGCTTCAACCCAGAGTTGGATACGGACGACACCTATACGCGGTTTGTCGTCAATCCACCGCCGGATGCGTGGGTTCAGAAGTTGACGTGGCGCGACAACCCGTGGTTTCCGGAAGTTCTTGAGCGTGAGCGGCAGCACCTACTCAAGATCGACCCAGAGGCTCACAACTACGTGTGGGAGGGTAACCCGAGGACAGTAGTCGAGGGTGCGATCTACGCCAGAGAGGTTACGGCGCTCATCCAAGACCGCCGGTACAGGCCGGTCCCGTATGACCCGCAGATGCCGGTGCACACGATATGGGATTTGGGCTGGAATGACCAGACCACAGTCATTTTCGCTCAGCGTTTGCATTCCGAGGTCAGGATCATCGACTACGAAGAGGAATCGTTTCTCCGGTTCGATGAGTGGGCGAAGAAGATCAAGGACAAGCCCTACAACTACGGCGATCACTGGCTACCTCATGACGGTGGCAACAAGACGCAAGGGGCCGGCGGGAAGAGCGCGCAGGACATCCTGCACCCACTGTTGAGGCAGCGCCCGAAGGTAGCTGCGCGGCCAGTAAGCGTTGAAGATCCTGTTCGCGCGGCTCGCATGATGTTCCCGCGCGTGTACATGGACGAAACGAAATGCGCGCGCCTCATGGACTGCCTGAAACGGTTCAGGCGCGGTGTACCGGAGAGCACTGGGGAACCAGGAACGCCGGTCAAAGACGAGTTCAGGCACGGGGCTGATGCGTTTGGCGTGTTGGCTCAAGTCGTGGACAAGCTGGAGAACGTGCCTACAAAAAGAACAATTAAGTCACCACCACATCGTTCGCTCGACCCAGGGACCGGAATATGAAACTCACAGACATGAAGATGAGCAAGAAAAAGAAGGCCGAGACTGAGGCCGCGCCATCCCCTAGCAGTGGCCCTGATTATCCGTATGGGCTCGTCCTGAATCTGGACAAAGATTCCCTGAAAAAGCTGGGGATGGACGAAATGCCTGATGTCGGCGAAATGTGCATGATTCACGCGCGAGGAGAGATTACGCGCGTCTCTCAGTCGGCCGGCGAGAACGGTGAGGACAAGAGCGTTGAGATCCAAATCACGAAACTGTCGGTCATGCCGGGCATGGATGACCGTGAGGATGTAGAGAGCGGCTTCGCTTCGGTCGATAAAGACTAATCAGGGACGGCATGTGACGACACAAAACACTCAAAGGAAATATTCATTCAACGTGCATTGGTGGGATAGCAATGTCGTGCTGGGTGGCGCCGCAGTACGCAGGCGCTCGCATGGCGATCGTGACGTAGAGGTTGGTGGTTCCGACTTCGCGGACGCGATGTCGAATGCTGTCAGATTGGTCGAACAAGACGGCCATCGTGTCGATCAGGTAACTGTCAACGTCTGATGGAACAGAACCAACTGCAAGGCGAACAACCCGTCCTAGACGAGGCCATGCTCGCCGAACTGGAGGCGCAGAAACGCAGGCAGGAAGACGAGCGCATCCACCAACTCAATGCGCTCGCCATATCGTTGACGGAAAAGCGCAAGGCAGTAATCAACGCACGCAGGACATGCGGGATCGAGCAGATATGGCTGGAAGATGAAGACGCACGCGACGGCATAGACGATGCCAACCGGGCGCAGGAGGGCGCGTCAAGCGGCAGGCATCGCTACAGCAAGCCATCCTCTACGGGCGGCGTACTGCGCACCGACGCAGAGCCGGATGACCCAAACAAGTGCACCCTGCTGCCGAACATCACGGGGCCGTACTGTGAGGCCGGGGCTGCGTCTATCGCCGATATTCTGTTGCCACTAGATGACTGGCCGTTCGGGATTGGGCCGACCCCGATTCCTGAGTTGGTGGCCGTCATTGAAGCGGTTAAGAAGGTCCAGCCTGATCAGATGGTTCAGGTTCCCGGCATGCAGCAACCCGCCCATGCGGCCGACGTGCAGCGGCAGGCCGAAGAGGTCATGGAGAAAGCGAAGAAGTGCGCGGAGAAGGCCGAGACGCGCATCAAGGACTGGCTGACCGAATGCCAGTGGCATGGCAAATCAAGGCGGCAGATCGACGATGCTGCCAACGTAGGCACGGGGATCGTCAAGGGTCCGGTCCCGGTTCAGAAAAAACAGTATGTGTGGCAGACCGTGGATGGCGTCCAGCAACTCATCATCAAGGACGAAACCAAGCCGGTCACGGAAAACGTCGATTACTGGAATCTCTACCCTGACTATCCGGCCTGTGGCGACAACATCCACAACGGGTCGTTCGTCTGGGAGCGCGGCGAGATTACCTACAAGACGCTCGAAGATCTGCGCGGACAGCCCGGGTACATCGACAGTCAAATTGAACTGTGTCTAGTCGAGGGGCCGCAGAAGCCGGATATTGACGTGGTGGCCGCCAAGCCCACCAAGACGGGCAAGGACACGCTCTTTGAAATCTGGTGGTTCCACGGGGCTCTTGAGAAAAAGGACCTTGAAGCCGCGGGCTGCGACTGCAGCGAACAAGAAGACAAGTACATCAGCATTCCTGCTGTGATAACCGTGGTCAACGGCAGGCCAATCAGGGCGGCCCTTAACCATCTGGACAAGGGCAGTTTCCCGTATGACGTCCTGACGTGGCGCCGCAGACCTGGAATGCCGTGGGGGCAGGGGATCGCCAGACAGATCAGGCCAGCGCAGCGTGGCATTACGGCCTGCTTCCGGGCGCTGATGGAGAATGCCGGCCTGTCGGCGAAACCTATTCTGGCCGTGCTCAGGGGGCTTCTTGATCCTGTGGACGGGAACTGGAACATCTACGGCGGCAAGGTACTCGAGGTCAATCTGGGCGCAGATGTGCGCGACGTGAAGAACGCCATCACGTCCATTCAGATCGAAAGCCGGCAGGCTGATCTGCTGGCGATCATCCAATTCCTGCTGAAACTAGCTGAGGACATCACCGGACTGCCGCTGCTGTTGCAGGGTCAGTCCACAAACGCACCTGACACACTTGGTGCCACGCAGATCGTGAACAGCAACTCGTCAATGACGAGACGCAGAATTGCGCGACAGTTCGACGACCAGGTTATCGAGCCCGGCATCACCAGGTACTACGACTATCTCATGCAGTACGGCGAGGACGAGGAGGAAAAGGGGCTGTTTGTCATCGACGCCAGAAGCTCAAGCGTACTGGTGGAGAGGGATATCCAGAACCAGGGCATGATCCAACTTCTCAATATGTCGTTTAATCCGGCCACTCGCGCTGACCCCAGTAAAGCCTACGCTGAAGCCTGCAAGGCGCTGAAGATCGATCCGAAGCGGCTCCAGTACGACGAAGACACGTGGAAGAAGATTCAGGAAAACGCGGCCAAGCAGCCGCCGGCACCGCAGATTGAGGTTGCGCAGATCAGGGAGCAGGGAGCCGCGCAGCGTCAGCAAGTTGAACTTCAGACCGAGATTCAGGAAAAGGCAAAAGACAGGCAGCTTGAGATCGTGCTTGCCGACGCCGAGCGCGAGATCGAGGCAGCGCTGGTGTCCACGGACAAAGACAACGCCCTGACGGCAGCGAAGACCAAACTGGCTGATACCGTGATGAAGCTGCGGACCCAGGAGCGCCTGTCTGCGCGGAAGGAAGTTATGACCCCGCCGACAGAGCCGCAAGGCCGCGCCCCTGTCGGTCAAGCATTTCAACGATAGGAGCAGATTGATGGAACGCAGAACTTTCCTAAATGCTGTCGGGATTACGCCACTTTTGTTCACTGGTATCCCGTCAATCGCTGCCGGAATGCCGACCATAAGTTATTACTCTATCCCGGCCAGTGACATGTCAAAGGTTGATTGCCTACAAAGCACTGGGTACTACGGCGGGAAAATCGTCATCAAAGGCAAAAATTACGCGGCGATGTTTAGCGCACCAGAGAGCGAATATCTGCGGCGCGGGCGCGCCGCCGTCGAACGTGAACTACGTGCTCACGTAGACGCGGCGTTGCGCGCGGTATGGCTGAGGTTGTCGGCATGATGCAAGCAAAACTGATTATCTACACGTCACCAAACGGCCGCGACGGCTGGTTGCCGATCGATCCGCACAAGGTTCCGGAGTGGCTAAAGCGCCCGGACATCGTCGGCCGGCTCGTGGCGGGCGAAATGTGCATGGACCCGAAAAGTTCGACGGGCACGGACTGGTTCATGGCCAAGCGCGCTATTACTCAGGCTGAAAAGACGGCCCAAGAACGCCGCGAGAGGCGGCAGGCAAAAAGGATGACGCACTGATGGCTGATCCGCTGTTCACCCGTGATGACCGCATCAGCCCGACGTGGGGTAAGTTGCGACGTTGGCTTGAAGCCGAACTCGCCGAGAGGCGCGCGCACAACGACAAACGGCGCGACGCCGAGGAAACAGCGTTCACGCGTGGCGACATAGATCGCATCAAAGCCATTTTGAGATTAGGTGAGGAGCCGGATAAAAAAACTCAGGACAGGCTATCCAGTCTGGAAGGGGACGAGTAATGAAACTATTTGGAAACGCGGCAGGTTTGCGCGGGCCATCTGCCTGTGGTTCGAATCCACGATTTGTCAAGGTATGACTAGGTAACGAGGTCTGGCCCGGCGTGGTTCGAGTCCACGGCGCGTTTCCAAATAGTTTTCGCGGACGGCGTAAGCCCTCCGCACATCAGCCGCCTAGTGCGGCTTTTTTATTGTCAAGAGGACACGATGAACCAAGTCGCAGAAGCCCAAGTCGTAGACCAAGTGAATGAAACCGAGGCCGCGCAAGCCGCCGAAGCTGCATTTGCTGCTGTTGATGATGACGGCAAAAAACCCGCTCCCGAAGTCAAAACTGAACCGCCAGCAAAGTCAGAGACCAAAACTCAAGCCGATCCCAAGGTTGCCGAGGAAGCCGCCGCCAAGGCCGCTGCCGACGCCGAGTGGGATGGTGTGCCGGTCAAGGTGCGGCAGACGCTGGAGGCGATATCCGGGAAGGTGGGGTCGATTGACGAGTTGGCGCACATCGTTAAAAGCCAGGACGGGCGTGTTGGGGCCGCACTTGCCGGCGTGAAAGCACTACAGACGACACTAGAGGCTGCGAATGCAGCATCGAGGGTAAGCGGGGCGAGTGCCCCCACACAAGCGCAGGTGAAGGAAGCCATGCGGAGCACCGCTAAGTGGGACGCTCTTATGGCGGACATGGGTCCAGATTGGAAAGAAGCGTTTGAAGAGAAGCTGGCCGCGCAAGCCGCCGCGCTCTCGAAGACCGCCCCAGTTGTGGACACAGCGGGTATCAAGAAGGAACTCGAAGAGGGATTCACCAAGTCGGTTCAGGAAATCTCAGAGGCCAGTACGCAGAAAGCGCGGCAACTCGCCCAACTGGATATCAAGTATCCGACATGGGAACAGGACATCAATCAGCCAGAATTCGGCCCGTGGCTCAAAACCCAAGCCCCTGAAATACAGGCGCTCATGGCGAGCAACTCGGCGGCCGAAGCTCTGAAGGTTCTTGATGCCTACGCTGAGCACCGCAAGGCCGTCGCAGAAGCCACGGCAAGAGCAGAAAAAAACAAACGACGACTTGACTCCGTAGTAGCGCCCAAAAGCGCGGCCACGGCAGGTCCCCAAGCAATCTCCGATCGTGAAGCTGCGGAACGCGCCTTTGCGGCGGTTGACAATTGACGAGGTAAATCATGGAAGCAACCTATAGCGTCCCGGGCCAACGCATTGGCAAGCAACTCGGGACAGTCCTGAAGCACGCCATCCGCAAGATGGTTATCGAAGGCTCCGGAGAAGTTCACAAGGCAAAACTCAACTCCGGCGAGACCATCGTATTCCGTCAAGTCGTGCCCTACGGGGCGACGGCGGCTGCACCCAATACGTTCACGGTGACTGCGGCGGCGCACTTGCAGCAAGAAGGTGTTACGCCGCCCGTTGACAGTCTGACGGTACTGGACACCACGGCCACCGTGCAGAAATACGGCGCCCTCTACGGCTACACCGAACGCCAAAAGAGCCTTGGCGAAGACCCGACTCCGGACTGGATGGACGAACAACTTGGCGAGCGTCTCGGCAGTGTCCGTGAAGTCGTGTACATCGGCGCTTTGCAGGGCGGTACCAATCGGTTCTATGCCGGCGGTACGACTCGCGCCACGGTGGACGAAACATTGACCCGCAACTTGGTCGATCGCATCACGCGGAGCCTCGAAAACAACCACGCCGATTTTGTGCGCGACGTGGTCAAGGCAACGGTGATCTACGGCTCGCAGGCAATTCCGCCGTGCTACATCAGTTACACGCACACCGACGCCCGGTCGGATATCGAGAAGATCCCCGGCTACAAGGCGGTCGAGGACTACGGTTCGGTGGCGAAGGCGCATGAACGCGAGATAGGCGCTGTCGGTGCGCATCGATTCGTGCTGTCTGCCGACATGCCGAAGACCATCGACGCCGCAACCGGCGCCACGCTGGGTAGCCTCAAGTCAACGGGCGGCACCTATGCCGACGTGTACCAGATGTTCACGGTGGCGAAAAACCACTGGGGGCATGTCGCATTCAGGGGTTTGGATGCGATCAACAGGGTACACCTGCCGATCGACATGAAATCCAAGTCGGACCCGACCAACGAGCGCGGCTATGTGTCCGGCACGTTCTACGACGTTGGTGTGGTCACCAATCATGGATGGGGTGCGGTGACGGAGTTTGCCGTCAGTTCCCTGACCTAATCAACACAACAAGAAAAGGAAATAACCATGAATGACACGATGACCAACAGAGGCATCACGATTTGCCTCACAAAGCCGGCGCTTGTGACGGGGACCGGCCACAGCATCACTACCACCGTCACGTCCTCGCACGTCTGCAACGGCAAGTTTCAGACCGGGCAGACGGCGTTGACCAATGCGGTACTGCCGACCACGGACTACAACACCGGGGCAGCGTTTCCGGCGATCACGGGGGTATTAAGCACAAGCGGGCAGGGAACCGTCGTTGTGTTTGCTTACCTGGAAGGCGGGGCCGATGGGATCGCATCGGTCAAGTGCATGCAGGGGTCAGTCGAGAGCCTGGATGTCGGGACCACGACGTTTTCCCGGCCGCCTCAGTTCCCGCCGATCCCGAACAACGTCACGCCGTTCGCCTACATGATCCTGAAACAGACCAGTCAGGAAAGTCAGGCGGCTACGTTCGGTACTACCGACTGGGCGGCCGGCGATTACTTCACGAATACCATCGTGCATATCGCGCAGATGCCGATCCAGCCCCAAATCGATTAGCAGTTCAACCAGGAAATGCCCGCTTCGGCGGGCTTTTCTTTTTCAGGAGATCCATATGCCAAGACTCAGACCAGACGAAGTCGCAGCGGCTCTCGAAAAGCCGTCCCGCACGCCCGCGCAGCTCGCCAACGACGCAAGACTCAGAGCAAGCCGTGGCAAACCCAGGGCGAGAATCACATCGGAAGACGTGACCGGCGCCAAATCAGAAACCAACATTTCAGCTACCGGGCCTCTGACGGTTGAGCACAGCAGCATCGAGGTCGTTGCCGCCAGCAAGATGGAAGCCAAGGCCCGCGAACTGAAGTTCATGAATCAAATAGTGACCGTGCAAATCGAATCCAGCGAAGATCCGGACGAGCCTGTTTGGGTTCACAGCGGCAACGGCGGCACCGATCAGTATTTGCAGCGTGGGGTTCCGCAGCAGATCAAGTTGATGTTCCTGTATTCGCTGATTGCCGCCAAAAAGACGGCGCAAACCAGTTCATTCGGCAAAGACGGCACCGGCAAGGAATTCAACAAACTGCTTGGACGCACCTCGACAACGCACCGTTTAAGTGTGATCGAGGCCTCACCCGAAGCCCGCAAGAAAATCGCCGAGTGGATGACTCTTCCGGCGTAACACCGTAGCACCGGCCTCCCAAGGGTCGGATCGTACGCAACACAGCCGTTGGGCGCATAGCCCCTTTCTTACCTTTTGGAGATCACCATGAGCGTTTCAATTCGGCAGTTTGTGAGCAGCATCAACGATAAACGCGTTTCCAGGGCGCTGTCCAACGTCTTGGATCGCGTCCTGCCTACCAAACTGGACACCGCCCTGACGGCACACGCAGGAGGCGGCCAAGCCAGCGCCTTGCAGTTGAACGAGGCCGCGGCCTACCACGACGTAACGACCGTTGCCACCGCAGCGGACTCTGTCGTCCTGCCAGGCGCACGGGTCGGTCAGGTCCACTTCGTCAAGAATTCGGCGGCGCTCGCCATGCAGGTCTACGCGCCGTCTCCCGACACGATTGACAGCGTGGCAACTGGAACCGGGGTATCACAACTTGCCGGCGACGGCGTGTTGTACATCTGCGCAGTGGATGGCAACTACATTCGTCTGGGTGGCGTGTCTGCGACTGAGGTATTCGGTTCCATCACGGCCGATAACCTGACAATGGCGAACCCCATTGTCTACGATCACAACACCACCATCACGGCATTTGCAACCGGAGGACAGGGATCAGCGACGGCCCTGACAGGCGAATTCAACAACGTCACGACCTGCGCTACTGCATCAGATTCTGTAAAACTGCCAGCGGCGGCGCTCGGGAAGAAGATTACCGTCAAAAACAGTGGTGCAGCCGCTTGCGCGGTATTCCCGGCCTCTGGCGATGCCATCAACGCCATGGCGGTGAACCTGTCCGTTGATCTAGCGCCCGGCGGGCAGATGACGTTCAGGGCTATTGACGGCACGACATGGGAAACCGAGGAGTTTCTGACTTCCCAAGCCCCGTCAACGCAGAAAGGCTCGCTGGTCGTTAAAGCGGCTGATTCGGCAGGCAATACGGTGACGACAATCACCAATGCCAGCCAAGCCGCGGCTCGCACCTACACCATTCCAGACGCAGGGGCGGCGTCATCCTTCCTGATGACGGAAGGCGCTCAAACCATCAACGGCGTGCAGACCACTACACTGCCTCGCGTTCTGGACTCCAACACCACGATCACGGCGTTTGCTACTGGAGGCCAAGCCAGCGCTACCGCCCTGACTGGCGAATACAACACGGTGACGGTTTGCGCCACGGCGAATGACAGCGTGAAACTCCCAGCAGCCGCTGCTGGGCAGATCGTCACGGTGCGCAACCTTGGTGCCGCAATCTGCGCTGTTTTCCCTGCCTCCGGCGATGCAATCAACGCATTGGCGGCCGATCTGTCAATCAGTCTCCCGGTGCTTGGTGAAATCACCTTCCAGGCTGTGGACGGAACGACGTGGTACACGCAGCGAGCCATAGGGCTTCCGGCCCCGACAACGCAGCGTGGAAATCTGGTGCTCAAAGTCGCTGACAACGCAGCAAACCACGAGGTTTCAGTGGTCAACGCTTCGCATGGACAGGCGACGGCGCACACTATCCCTGATCCTGGTGCTGCTGCTGCGTCGTTTGTTCTCACCGAAGGCACGCAGACGATCAACGGGACCAAGACGTTTGGCGGTACGTTGGTTGCAAGCGGCAACACGATGACCACTGGTGCGGGCGCGGGCTTTACGGACGGGGTGGGCGCAATCCACAAAACCGGCGTATTGAAGACCGGCACCATCATCAAGACGAGCATTCTGCTCGACCTGACCGGGACTTCTTCATCGACAACCGACCTCGACGTTATCGGTACCGGGGCTAGCGTTGCCTACATCGGTCGCATCTTGGCAGCCCAGCAAGGCACCGTGTTGACAATCAGTATGACGTGTCTCGAGGCCCCAGCCGGTGGCGTAACCGACATTGACCTGTATTCAGCACCTGAGGGTACGGGCGTGTTCGATAGCGCAGTAGGCGATTTGACAGAAACCGCAATCATCACGTCCGGCGGAGCGTGGACAAACGGGCGTATTTTGGGCGCGACAGTGGTCCCAGCCGCCAATGACTATCTCTACCTGACAGGTGGGGCTGGCGGCACGGCGGCGGCCTACACGGCCGGCAAGTTCCTGATCGAAATATCCGGATACTAAGACCACTAACAGGGCGGCCCAAAAGGCCAGCCCTGTTTAGTCAGATCATCAATACGCCAACAAATGGGCTTCGGCCCATTTTCCTTTTCTAGGACCGCACATGGATAGATTTCAGATAACCGGCGACTCAGTTGCTGCCGACACGAATGGCTTTGCGTCTGGCGTTGGAGCGGTAACACCGGGGACGACGTTATTTGTCCTAGCCGCAACGGAAGCCGGAGACGACCTCGCCCACAAGGTCATCATTACCCCATCGGGAAGCGTTACCGGCAACTACATCATCACGAGCACGAATGCCAATGGTCAAACTCAAACAGAGACGCTTGCCACGAATACGACCAACGCGGTTACTTCATCGAAGTACCACCTTACCCTCACGTCGGTTAAGTCGCCGGCAGGGCTTGGGGCGGAAACCGTTGATATCGGCTGGACTGCAGACAGCGTATCAGCATGGACATTCCCGCAGCCATCGGGTCCGGTATTCAACATCGGATTCGGCTGCATCGTGGACAGCGGCACGCCTACCTATGGCGTGCAGCAGACCTACGACAGCGGCACGACAGCGCATAACCACGCCACGGTGACCGGAGAAACGACGAGTCAGGAAGGCGTCTACACGAGTCCCGTACAAGGCTATCGGCTCAACTGGACCGCTGCGGGCGGCGTAACGATGTGGGCCTATGCGGTTGCCTTGAGGTAGGGAGAGATTTTGAGCACCTACCTTCAGTTGTGCTCGCAGATCCGTCAGGAATGTGAGATTTCTGGCACTGGCCCAAGTGCTGTGGCCGGACAGACAGGAGTTCTTGCGCGCCTCGTGACGTGGATTGCCGACGAGTACACGGAGTTTCAGCAGGAGAAGGACTGGAAGTGGTTGCACAAGTATTTCACGGTATCCGCGACTTCCGGGGACGGGGAATACGCCTACACGGACTGCACGGACACCGTAACGACTACAGCGATCGACAGATTCTCGAAGTGGCACAAGTACGAGTTTTCCTGCTATCTGTCATCGGCTGGCGTCGGATCTGAGTATCCGTTGAAGTTGATGGAGTGGGAGGACTTCAGACGGCGCTACCGCTACGGCACGCAGACCAATAGCTCGCCATGTCATGTCAGCGTAGACAACAACCTGAACATCGTTCTCGGGCCGATCCCAAATGCGACCTACGTTGTATTGGGTGGATATCAAAGGGGTCCGCAGATCCTCGCCGCCGACGGCGACACGCCCGAGATGCCGTCCAGGTTTCATAAGCTCATCGTCTACGACGCCATGACGCGGTATGGAGCGAACAGCATTGCGTCGGAACTTCTCGTTCGCGCTGCGGGGGAGGCTTCAAGACTTCGATTTGCGCTGATGCGCGAACAACTGCCGGCAATCAGCGCTGGCGACGCGCTGGCATAGGGGAAAGTATGGACTACTCGGCATGGAAACTTGAAGACCTTCAAGCCGAGTTTGTGCGGCTCGGTCACGAATACGCGGCCATCGGCACGGCGAGAAGCGAAATGTGGAAAGAACTTGAATTCCGCCGCCAGCAGGCCGTTGCCGTGATGCGCCTGACTGCCATGCCCGAGCAGTTCAAAGACGCGCTGCGCGTAGAACTCGCGAAAGCCAAATAATGGCGATGACCGTCAGGGCTGCGCGGGCCGCTGTGCAACGCATGTCTGCCGTCGAAGTCAAGACAGATTTCATCGGGCTACAGGGGGGGCTGGATCAAATCACGCCGCCGCTCAGCAGAAAGCCCGGCATGCTCAGGAGTTCGCAGAACTTCGAGGCGCGCATCGGCGGCGGCTACAGGCGGATACCGGGGTACGAGAGATCCGATGGCCGCACGAGCCCGTCAAGCGGGCAGTACGCGATTATCGCCGCCACGATCACTGGTTCCGCTGCGACAGGAAACACCCTGACTGGTGCGACCAGCGGGGCTACGGGCGTCATCATCGCGTTGCCCGGCGGCTCGTTCGTACTGACCAAGGTTGTCGGGACTTTCGTAAGCGCCGAGAACCTGAACGTTGGTGGGCCGACGATTGCGGTATCCACGAGCGCAGCAGTTATCAGCGGCGCCGCAACAGCATTGCTTCACGCTACTTACAACAACCTGGCCGCCGATCAGTACAGGGCCGACATAGGCGCGGTTCCGGGGTCAGGCGACATCTTGGGTGGCTTCAGGTTCAACAACGTCACCTACGCCTTCCGGAACAACGCTGGCGGCACTGCGGCGGTACTGTACAAGTCGTCAACATCGGGTTGGGTTCTCGTCGCGTTTGAATATCAAGTCACGTACACGGTAGGCAGCGGTGCGGCCACGATTATCGACGGCGGCACGCTGACCCAAGGCGGGGTAACGGCGACGATCAGAAGGGTATTGGTCAGGACTGGGAGCCTGACTGGTGGAACTGCTGCTGGCACGCTGGTTATCAGTGTCGCGGCCGGCGGGAACTTCGCGGCCGGCGCGGCAACCGTGGGGGCGGGGACACTGACTCTAAGTGGGGCGGAGGCCGCGATCACGCTGTCGCCGTCTGGACGATTCGAGACCGTCAAGGCGAACTTTGGGGGAGCTGCGAATACGACCAGAGTTTACGGCTGCGACGGCGTCAACAAGGCTTGGGAGTTCGACGGCACGTATTTCGTGCCGATCCCGACTGGAATGACGACAGACGCGCCGTCCTTTATCGGCGCCCACAAGAACCACCTGTTCCTGTCGTTTGTCGGCTCGATACAGCATTCAAGTCCGGGGGCACCGTACACGTGGTCCGTTGTCACCGGGGCTTCTGAGATCGCGATGGGCGATACCGTAACAGGATTTATGAAGCAGCCGGGTTTCGAGACCGGCAGTGCTTTGGCTATCTTCACGAGAAACAGGACTTCGATTCTCTATGGGTCGTCTGTCTCGGATTGGAACCTCGTGGCCTACCGGGATGAACTCGGGGCCTACGGATACACCATACAGGACATCGGACAGTCAGTGTTTCTCGACGACAGGGGCGTGCAGTTTCTGCAGACATCGCAAGCCTTTGGCAACTTCGCGCATGCGGCGATCACGAATCTAGTCCTGGATTTCATCAATGCCTACAGAACACTTGCGGTTGCAAGCTGCATATCGAGGGACTTGAGCCAGTACCGGCTGTTCTTCACGAACAACAGGGCGCTGTACATCACGGTGGCAGGAAACAAGATTGTCGGCTGCATGCCGCAGCTTTTCGTGGATGCCGTCAAGTGCGTGTGGTCTGCCGAGGATACGGACGGCTCGGAAGTCATCTTCTTCGGGTCGGCGGACGGCTTGGTGTTCCAGATGGAAAAGGGAACGTCGTTCGACGGCGACGACATGGAGTTTTTCTTCGAGCCCGCCTACAACTTCTGCGGGTCACCACGGGTGAACAAGAGGTTCAGGGACACCACTTTGGAAATTGAAGGCGACAGCTACGCTGCCTTCAGTATCGGCTATTCGCTGGGCTACGGTTCCACGAGTATTCCGCAGCCCGCGACTCAGACGGTGACGGCGGATTTTTCTTCTGCGCAGTGGGATGCGTTCACATTCGATTCAGCATATTGGGACGGCACGACACTTGCACCCAGCACGATTGCAATGGAAGGCGAGGCCGAGAACTATTCGCTTGCACTGCGTGGGACGGCTGACTATATCGCGCCGTTCTCGATTACTGGCGTCGTCACGCATTACACGCCGAGGAAGCTCTTGAGGGCCTGAAAAGGAATAAGAAATGCCAAACGACTACTACAGCCCGTCTGGCTGGCCCTCAACGGGCGCCCAAGCCGCATCAGCTGACGCGCGCGCAGAGATGGTATTGATCGAGGCCATGGGAAACAAACTCCCAGACCTCACCGCCGTTGGGAACCGCATTGTCCACGTCAATGCCGGCTCTACCGCCCTAATCACAACCAGCGGCTTTACGTTCGACGGGACCACGCTTACTGCCCCTGCCATCGCCTCAAACGGTGCGGTTACCGTCACTTCCACGAGCGCTGCCGCTCTTACTGTCGGCCGTCAGGGCGCGACAGACCCGGTATTTAAGGTCAACGCGAATACGGCGAGCGTTGCCACCGGGATCAGCATTACGGGTGCGGCCGCTGCGGGCGGCGTTGCACTGGCGGCGATCTCCAGCGGCACGAACGAGAACCTGACGATAGATGCCAAGGGTTCGGGGACGATCACCCTCGGCGGCACGTCTACTGGCGCCATCACGCTGACCAGGGAGACAACGATGAGCGCCGCCTTGACCTATGGCGGCGTCACGCTGAGCAATGCCGTGACTGGTACCGGGAATATGGTGCTGGCGACATCCCCGGAGCTGACGACCCCTACACTCGGCGTCGCGACGGCCACCAGCATCAACAAGGTTGCGATCACTGCCCCAGCCACATCCGCAACGCTCACGATTGCAGACGGCAAGACGTTGACTGCAAGCAATTCATTGACCTTGGCTGGTACTGACGGCAAGACGCTTACCGTTTCAAACTCATTGACGCTCGCCGGCACAGACGGCACGACGATGACATTCCCCGACACCACGGGGACGGTGTCCACGCTGAACAAGGCGCAGACATTCACCGCGCAACAGTCGTTTAACGCCGGCATCGCGAGTCTGGGCAGCGGGATGTTTTCTTCCGCAAACAGCAGTGGTTTCACTATCGCAGGTGGCGGATCGAACTCAGACGGCGGGCGCATAGAATTTTACGGCTCGACACACGCGACATACCCAAATCAGCTTAGACCTGTAGCGACCGCGATCAATTGGACGGGCACGCAAAACAGCATCTTTGCGTTGAGTATCGTCAACACAAACACCGGGGCATCGGCATACAGCAATATCTATCTAGGCGATAGCGTTTCTGCCACAGCAGGGATTCTTGCCATAGTTGGTTCCGGGAATTCGAGTTATGGCGGCGCCCGCAGTATGTTGTTGGGCACGGCGGGTGCGTTTCCAGTTGTGGTTATTGCCAACAACACCGAAGTCGCGCGCTTCGCGAGCGGTGGCCTGATCACGATGGCGAACGCCCTCGCTGCCGACACCAGTGTCACCCCCGGAACTCTCTCCCAAACCGGCATGCGGTTGATGGCGAACACGACGAACGGGGCGGTGTTGCATGGGTATGGCGCGACGTATGATGTGCAGCTTACTGATCGCTCAGGCACAGCGTCACTTTCGGTCATCAACGCTCAGGGGGTGTTCATCAATGGTTCACTTTTAGTTGGAAGTCCAACAGGAGGGGCTCAAGGTAACGGCACGATAAACGCCGTTGCAGTGTATGACGATGGCGTGATACTTACAGACTGGGTGTTTGATCTCCACTACGACGGCAAGCCCAAAGCTGATGATAAGTTCTATCGCGGTCAATCGCTGTTCTCTCTTGGAGAAACGGCACTATTCACGGAGGAGCACAGGCATCTTCCGTGGATGCCGACACGCGCAGCATTTGAGAATGAACGCAGTCTCGGTGGGATAGTGACGCGCCTGTGGCAGGGGCAGGAGCAACAACAACTCTATCTCTTCGATCACGAAGCAAGACTCAAGGCGCTAGAACAGAACGCGCAATGAAATGGCGCTCGGCGTATTGAGTCCCGGAATGGCGAGAACTTCAGTCGATTTGCTTGTCCGAACGGCAAAGACAGCCGCAGGAATTACCGTTGCGTTATACCCACTCACGATCAACAGCATGAGCGTGGTTTTTGGAATTGGTGTGCGGAAATGATAGCCGCCGTAGACCGAGTGGGGTTTGGTCGGGACGTTGTAGGTGGCGCCGACCTTGAGGCTGTTGCGGTAGACGCCGCCCTCGTATCCATTCGCGCGGTACGAGATTCCCGGAGTGACCGCGTTCCAGTCGGCTTCGACGTTCGGATGCCATGTCACGGTCGAGACGATCACGTCTCCGGCATTGGCGCACCCAGCCGAGAGCACGAGCAGCAGGAAGACAAGACGTTTCACTTGACGCGCTCGTAGACGGTCCTGCGCTTGACGCCGAGGTACTTCTGAATCTGTTCGCCGGGGTTGCGCTTCCCGGAGAGCACATCCGACAGATTTCCTGGGGTGATCCCGATCGCCTTGGCAAGGGCGACCTGTGACCCGCTGTGATCGACTGCGGCCCGCAGGAGTTTGAGCACATCTTCATCTGTAATCATATTCGCATACTAGCGAATGGCATTGCATCTGTCAACAAGGGATTTTCAATGAGCGACACAAGTTTCAAGGTGGTATTGGGTGACGTGTTTGTCTCCACCGGCGGGGACTACGGCCTTCACCCCGGCGTCATGGCCGTCGCCAAGGCGAAGCGGGTGCCCGTCAAGACGCAGTATCACCTGTCCAAAATCCTGAAACGCCTGACCGCCGAACTCCGAGACTTCATGGAGCACCGGCTGGAACTATTCAAGGAATACGGGCATCAAGTCATGGACGGCGACAAGCCGATTGACAGGTGGACGGTTGACGCCGACAGGATCGACGAGTTCCTGAAAGCGTTTGCGGAACTCTCGGCAACAGAGGTAACGATTGAACTGCGGCCGATCAAGCTTGCCGAACTTGAGGCTGCCGAGGGCACGACATCCGAAGACCTGGCGGCGTGCCACGCCTTCATCGAGGAGGACTGATCATGGCAGGCTTACTAGCTGGGGCTATGAAGCCCACAGACCCATTGAAGCCGAAGAAACTGTATCCGGATGGCACGCCGAACAAAGATCCCAATCGCCCGCAGCCGACACAGCAATTGACGGCTGACGGCAACCCAATCGACTTTTCCGACACGCAAAGCACCCCAACCAGTGGTTTTGATCCTGTCGGTTATGACCCAGAAAGAAGGACGGTAGGCGAGGAACAAACCGTAGCCGGGCAGATGAAGAAAGTGCTGGACGAGAACTCGCCCTTCATTCAGCAACAGGAGGCGGTGGGCTTACAGGGGGCGAATGCAAAGGGCCTCTTGAATTCAACGATGGGGATTGAGGCCGGCCGAAGCGCGGCCATCAGAGCAGCCTTGCAGATAGCCCCACAGGATGCGGCGACCTTCGGCAGTGCGGCTGCTGAGAACATGGCGGCTGGAAACACGGCGCGGCAATTCAATGCAGGTTCCAGCAATCAATTCGGACTAGCTAAATTGTCTGGGGCGCAACAACTGGAGCAAATCGGTGCGACAGGAGAGCAATCCAGGCTCACCCAAGCTCAGGGCGCAACGCTTCAGGAAAGGCTGGCCAAAGTCGATGCGGACCTGAAGGCTGGTCTGATCGATAAACAGACCGCTGCTGATCTGAAGAAACAGGAGAACGAAGGAAACATTCAGACGGGCTTGCAGAAGCTTCGCGGTGAACAGGCGCAGAAGCTTGCCGATACCGAGGCTCAATACAAGCTCTTGATGCAATCCTCGGCTTCCGCAGCGCAGACATTCGCGGCGGCGCAGAAAGCAATTGCCGACATCATGAATGACCCGGAGACGAGCGCCGAGCAGAAGCAGGCGGCCGTGAACATGCAGACCACAATGCTTAATTCGTCCCTTAAGATCGCCGGAATTACGGCGAACGTCGATTACGGACCGACCCTTGACTTCACTGGGCTTGTTCCACCTGCCGGCTCGCAGAATTCGACGCAAACCATCGCCGATCTTCAGAAGCAGATCAGTGATCTCACCGAATCGATGAGGATCAGAGGTTACGGCAATCAGCCGCCGCCTTCGTCAGACAGCATTTGACCCCAGAAGAAGCAAAAACGATCCGCATCAGGACAGAAATCCTGATGGACGACGACGAAGTAAAGGTAACAGCGGAATACGCTTTTGGCATGGCATTCCTTAGCCTTGCGTTAAAAGCGTGGGGACCGTCAGTGCTGAGGCGATGTTTCAGGAAATTCGATGCCGTGAAACAGATGATGCGGGATCGAGGTCATGACAGCATCCATACGAATGTCGTTGCCGCCAACAGTATCGCGATGAAACTGAACCGGCGTTTCGGATTTGAAGAAGTAAGGCGCGACTCAGGATTCGTGTTGATGCGCCAAGATATCGGAGGATGTGATGGCTTCGTATGAAGAGAGAAAAGCGGCGCGCAGATTTCAGAGAATGAATCCGCCGCAGCAAAGCGGGGGTGGCGGCGGGGACAACACGGACAAAAAAGTAATGACCGTGATTGGCGTCGTCGCGCTCGCCTATTTCACGGGTGGCGCAAGCACGGCTGCTGAAGGTGCGGCTGCGGAAAGTGCTGCCGGAGAAATGGTAGCCGCAGAATCGTATGGTGCGACAGCCTCCGGTGCGGCTGGCGCGGATCTCGCGGCAGCGGACCTCGTAGCCGCAGAGGGTGGAGGTTCCATGGCTAATGCTGCCATGATGGAAGATGCGGCAGGAAACGTAACCGCGAGCAGCGCACAGAACTTACTTGCAGACCAGGGTGCCCAAACTACTGTGCCGGTGGTACAAAGCTCGGCACCGCCAATGACGGATGCCGGCAATACTAATTTGTCAGCACCACCTGCTCAGGAAGTATCGGCACCGGTCCAACAACTCGACCGAGGTGCGCCGACAAACAACCCGAATGCCGCACTGGATGCAGGCGCCGATTCTGATCTCGGGGGTTTTAACAGAAATGAACTAGGGGGGTCTACTAAAGTTGTTGATAAGCCATTTTTTGATGCTGCCGAGAAGAAAGGGCTTCTAGCTGGTTCCCTGTCTGGCGTCGGTCAGTTCATCGGCCAGACCAACATGGCGGAAATCAACAAGGAAGCCGCTCTGGAGGTTCAACGGGCGAAAGAAGATGCTGCTGTCAGAGCGGCGCAGGAGAAAACGCGGCGCAGCGCGGCGGGCGTTCAAGGAGTTTCGCTTGGCATGAAACCCAAGGAAGGAACCGTATTGCGTAGACCTGATGGAAGTCTTGTTTTCGTGCCCGGCACCGGGCTGTTGGCAAGCAGGATGGGAGGCTGATATGCAACCGATGACAGGATTGATGGGAGCCGCTGGGCCTCAACAAGAAATGCCTGCAGCAGAACAGGACGCTGGTGCACCACAAGATGCTGGTACACAGCAAGGCGAAGCCGTGCAAAAACTGGTCTTGGCCGGCATGAAGACCATCTACGAGGAAGGCGTCACCGAAGAACTCGTGCAGATGATGAAGTCAGGAAATCCTGCGCAGGGGCTTGCCAATGCAACGCTTACCGTGATGCGCGAACTCACGGGCAAGGCGCAAGGTGAAGTTCCGCCTGAAATGCTGTACGTGGCCGGCAAGGAAATCATGCGAATGATCGCCGAAATAGGAGAGGCCGCAAAGGTTTTCAAGTCCAGCCCGCAGCTATTGCAGCAGTCGGAAATGATTGCTGTCGGTGAACTGCGCAAACAAGCCGGGGTGACACCGGAACAGATTGACGAACGGATGCAGCAGATGGGTGGTCAACCCAATCAGATGGGCGCTCAACCCCAGCAACAGGGGTTACTAGCAGGAGCGCAATAATGGCACTCGGATTGCTTGGAACAGCCTTGGCTGGGGCCATGGCTGGCGGCGGCGAGGCTGGACTGAAGTTCAGCCTTGAAGAAGCGAAGAACGAAGCCATGATGAAGCGCGACCAGGCTTTGGAGAAGCTCAGGCAAGAGACGCACACAGTCAATGCTGAAACTGATCTTCGTTTGCTGCCGGAGAAAAAGCGCGTAGAGGTTGCGGCGGAAAACAAGAAACTTCATCCCCTTTCCCCGGGGGCGAGTCTTGCGAGCAGTGAAGGTATCGGTCTCACGGCCCCGGAAAAGCAGTTGCCGGCAGAGCAATTGAACTACTACAGGGAGTACGCGAACCGGTTGAACGCGGAAGCCGAGGCTATTCGCAGCGGCATGAAGTACGGCAATAAGGACAAAGAGGTTCTGCCCAAGGTGGTGATCACAAGAAACCCGGAAACGGGAGAACAGTCGATCGTTGACTCAAATTCAGGGGCCATGGGCACCATCACTCAGGGGATGCCGGGCAAGAAGGGGGAAACCCGCTGGTTTGGTCCAAATGATCCGGATCAACCGGGATCGCCGCCCGCGATTCAATGGCAGTACAACGGCAAGATTTTGCAGAACGGACTCTCAGACTTGTACCCTGCCATGCGGGAAAGAATTGAGTCCGGCCGGCCGGCAGAAGAAAGAACGGGCAGCGGCGTGGATTGGTCGAAATTCGGTGTCGGGGATGCGAGCGCAGGTAAGAATGCGCCCAAAGGGACGGCGCAGGAAATGCCGGAGATACTCAAGGGCCTGAATCGCGAGATAACGAAAAAGAATATGGAGGAAGCTACACGGCGCAGGCGGCAAGAAGAAATGTCGCACCGTTGAGGAATGACAATGGAAATTCCACGTTGGGACAACATCTCGGCATCAGATGCCTTCCACGCGCTTGACCAGAATGGCAGGGAACAGGTGCGTTCCGCGTACTTTGACGATTTCGTGGCACCGACGCTGCGTGAACATGAAATACCGGATGTCAGGCAGGAATGGGACAGCCTTACCAAGCCCCAAAAGACTGACGAACCATCCATCTGGGGCGACATCAAAAGTACGCTCTCAATGGGCTTCCAAGGACTCGCCTTGGATGCGAGGGAAATTACCCGCCGTGCTTTCGGTGAAAAGTTCGTCGGTGCCGTTGACAGTGTAGACGAGTGGATGCACGGCAAGCCATCCGAGGAACTTATCAAGGGCAACATCGCTAGAGCGCAGCAAGCCCTATCCCCGCAGATGACGGAGGCTCTTGCTAAGACATGGTGGGATGACGAGAAGAACGCCCCAGGCGAGGCGTGGAGTGATCCGAGAGCATATCTTGGCGGGTTCATGCAGTCCCTGCCAGGAACGGCTGTCACCATGTTTCCAGCCATCGGGATTGCGCGCGGTATCTACACAGCCCAGATCGCCGCGAAAGTCGCCCCCCAGATTGCCGCCGCAAAAGCCGCAACCGCCGCCCAGATTGCCGGCGGACTCACTGAGGGACTTCAACAGGCCGGGCAAACAGGCAGGCAGGTTAGAGACCAGATCCTTGCCTTGAGCGAGGCTGACCTGTCAGATTCCGAAGCCCTGAAGTCTTTGATGGTTGACGGGCGGTCATTCGAGGAAGCGCGCTCCTCACTTGCAGAAGATGCCAGCGCCAAAGCGATGACTTTAGCTGGAGTCGCTACTGGCATCTTCGGTGGTATGGGTGATCGCGTCCTAGCCAAAGCATTCACCAAGGGACTGTCAGGAAATCTAGCCGCTCGTGTCGCCAAAGGCGCTGCGGCGGAAGGTGTTCTTGAAGAATTACCGCAAAGCTATCTCTCCAGAGTCGGGGAGAATATCGGCATGCAGGAAGCCATTCCCTCGACGCCGACCACAAAGGGCGCATTGAGCGAGGGGCTTGGTGGATTGGCGGTCGGAGCCATGATGGGTGGCGGCATGACCGCAGTTTCACGACGTGCCGTAGATGGGATCATGAAGGCCCCCGATGCGGACACCGCCATCCGCACGGCTTTGGCAGAAACTGCGGCTTTCGAGAGCGACCTTGCAGAAACTCCTTCACCATTCCCAAATGTCGGCGCGGCAATCACTCGGGCCGAAGAACAAGCCAAACGAGAGCAAGGCTATGCCGACATGGAACGGCAGGCCCAGGAACGTCAGCAGGCCCGTCAAACTGAGATCGCCGGACTGAATGAGGCAGACCAAGCAGGCCCAGCCGCGGCACGTGAAGCTCGGGACGCCGAGATACGAACCCTCCTCAATAGAGAATTGGCTGCACAGAATCCAGCGCTTTCAGGGGCCCGGAGGATCGGCGAATCCCAGAGCGCCTACAGAGCGCGCTTGGAAGACCTGCGGCAAGTGCAGCCAGCCGAAAACGCTGCGGCCCAACCAGCCGAAGTCAAAGTATTCGGCAAGCCGATTGCCGCCCTGACAGACCAGGAACTTGCCGCAGCGCAGCAGAATCACCCGATGTCGGCCTTCCGTGAGTCGGTGAAGGCTGAAATCGCCAGGAGATCTCCACAACCCACGGAGGACCGCAGTGCTCAAGAAAACCAGCAGCGGCTACCAGGTCAAGTCGAAATCCGGCAAGAACCTGTCCAAGCCCAACCTCAGCCGCAAGCAGGCAGAGAAGCGGTTGAATCAAGTCGAGTACTTCAAGCACAAAGGGTTGTTGGCCAGCAGAATGAAGTAACTGGTCGGGCTCCAGAAGTCAGCATCTTCGGGAAGCCCGTTGAAGCCCTGACGCCAGCCGAACTTGAGGCAGCCGCCCAAAACCACCCGATGTCCGGTTTCCGGCATGCCGCCCAGACCGAACTCGCCAGACGTACCAAACCCGCAGAACAACAAGAAGGGCGGCAGGTTCCTCCCGCCGAGACCGCCCCACCTATTCCTAGCGTAGCGGCCACAGGAGCGATCCAGACTCCAGCCGTTACCCAAGTACCTCCCCAAGCCGTAGCGCAGCCTACGCCAGCGCCTACCCAGGCCGCCGACCTATCCAAGCAGGAACGCCGCCAGTTCCCGGACATCCGCCGTCTCTTCCCGGAGATGACCCAAGAGGAGCGTCTCGAAGTTCTGGACGACCTCCACAGGAAAGCCTACACCTCCCGCAAGACCAGCCTTCCCAACTTCCTCGCCTACGAGGAATCAGAAAAACTCCCCGTCCAAGCGTCGATCGACGCCGACGGCCTGAAGCAGATCAACGACAGGCTTGGTCATCCCAAGGGTGACGAGGCGATCCGCCGTATAGGTGAAGCCTTGGCGAAGGAAACCCAGAACGCCTACCACGTCTCTGGGGATGAATTCGTCGTCCAAGCTAAAACCGAACAGGAAGCCAAGCGTATTCTGAACCGTGCGCGCGCCAGACTGTTCAACAAGAAGATCGTCGGCAAGAGTATTGTTGACGGCAAGCCCGTATCCCTGCCGCTGAGGATCAGTTTCGGGATCGGCACGACCATGCAAGAGGCTGAAGTAGGATTGCAGGCGGACAAGGCAGCGCGGGCCAAGGCAGGGCTGAGGACAGAGCGCGAGGCCGTACCGAAAGGCGGCACGGTTGTGCCAAGAGCAGAAACGCTTGAGCTGAGTGAGCAAAAAGCGCCCGAGGTAAACCAGCGTGAACCGTGGCAGATGACGCGCTCTGAGTGGTATACAGAAAAGAATAAGTTTCAAGCAGAGACATTCGACACCAACAACAAGCGCAGCGGAGCGGCGGCATCCATCGCGCGCATTCAAGCCAGAGAACACCTTAACTATGGCGTGCAGGGCGCAATCGGCGAGATGGGACGCGAGCCTGTCGATCACAAACAGGTGATAGAAAAGGCTCTCACCGAAGGAAAGCCCGTACCCGCCAACGTCCTAGCCACCTATCCAGACCTAGCAGAGCGCGCTAACATACCTGCTATGGCCCAGGACAAATCCGCTGCGGCCCAATCGCCGACTCCTGCCGCGGCGGGCGAACCTTCTGGAGTTGACGAATACGGCGGCCTACATCGCCCCCCAGGCCCGGATGGCGGCGCTCCGGCGTATGACCTAACTGGCGCTGGTGCGGTGTATCCAGATGATGTGTACAGCGCGAACCAAGTGCGCTATTACGGGACTGGGGAAGATCGCCTTGACGCTCAAACATTTTCTATTGTCAATAGCCTCAAGGGACATCCGAACCGCCCCGTCACGATTTATCGTGCCGTTCCGCATGAAGCGACCAGTTCCGAGAGGATCGACACACTCCACAAGCAACTTGCCCATTATATGGCGCGTGGTGTGGTGCCGGAAGATTCTGGATTCGCAAACAAATCGAAATGGTACGAGGCGACGAGAGCAGAACTCGAAAGATTGCAGGCGCTCCCGACAGAGGAAAAACGCAAGTCCGCCTCTATCAATGCAGGCGATTGGGTCACTATCAATCGTCAATACGCCAAAGAACACGGCGAGAGTGCGCTGCGCGGCAAGTATAAGATCATCTCGAAGATCGTAAGGGCGAGAGATATTTTCACAAATGGCGACTCTATCCACGAATGGGGGTACTGGCCGAAAGGCGTAGAAACGAATGAGTCGTCTGCTGGCATTTCTTCGCCAGCATCAAGACAACTAGCGACTACCGAACCAGCATCAAGCGAAGCGGCTCCGGCATTGACGCAAGAAAAACGCCAAAAGCTTCGCCAACAGCGCATCGAACGTGAACGCGCACAGGTCGAAGAATCGAGGCGCCAAGAACAGGCGAAGCGCGACGAGATGAACCGCGTAACGGATGAGCAGACGGAGGAACTGCGGAAGGCTGGATTGCTAAATGAATCTCGTCCAGCCTCAACAGAGGGGCCGCAAAGCGCCCCGGTCTTCTATTCAGAACTCTCACGTAGGGTCGAGCAAGTCGGAATGAATGCCGCCCCAGCTAGGGCGTGGAAGGACTACATCAAGGGTCTGACAACCAAAGGCGTCAAGGCCGACGAAATCGAGTGGTCAGGTCTAAATGACTGGCTCGACCTCCAGCAAGGCAAAGTCACGAAGCAGCAAGTTGTGGACTACCTTGAGCAGAATGGGGTGAAGGTTGAGGAGGTTGAACTACGCGGCAGTAGTGAGTTTAACTATGTCGGAAACGAGTGGCAGCAAGCTATAGACCGTGCAGAGGCGAACGGCGACTTCGCGTTGGCTGAGAGGATCAATCGTGCATGGGAGGGTATTGACGAAGAAACAGGCAGTACCGCAGGTCAGCCGAAATTCGCCTCCTACCAACTCCCCGGCGGCGGGAACTACCGCGAGCTGCTGCTGACGTTGCCAGAGAACAAAGACAAGATCATCGGCACCAGCATGAAGGGAGAAAAGTTGTATAAGTATGGCGAGGAGCCAACATTCCGCTCATCGCATTTCGACCAGCCCAACATCCTCGCCCACGTCCGCTTCAACGAGCGTACCGATTCAGAAGGTAAGCGCGCGCTGTTCATCGAGGAACTTCAGAGCGATTGGGCGCAGAAGGGTAAGCGCGGTGGCTTTACTAATGTGAGGCCGTTGTCTGAGAAGGAGGCGGAAAGATGGGGTGCGCTTGAAACGCGCAGAGACATACTCAGCGCCGCAGAACGAGAAGAACTTGCTGAATTGGATGCACGCAACGAACAGTTTTTAGTCAAACCAGGTACTGAAAAAGTACCATCCGCCCCCTTCGTCACAAAAACCGAAGCCTGGGTAGCGCTTTCCCTGAAACGCATGATCCGCTACGCCGCAGAGAACGGATTCGATCGTGTGGCGTGGACGACCGGCGAGCAGCAGGCGGATCGGTATGATTTGAGCAAACAAGTTTCTACCGTTTCCGTCATTAAGATGCGCCCTAGTGAGGGGTGGAAAGTGGAGGCGCGGCAGGGGGGGACGATCGTAATAGATACAGTCGCTAGGTCTGATTCGGAGTTGGCCAATACGGTCGGAAAGGATTTGGCGGAAAAAGCAATAAAACAGAACGGTGGAAGGTTTTCTGGCCTCGACCTCAAAGTCGGCGGCGAAGGCATGAGGGCTTTCTATGACAAGATCGTGCCGAACGTGGCGAATGATGTGCTGAAGAAGCTGGGCGGTGGTCGTGTAGATGCATCCATCATTGCAGTAGACATGATGGATGCAAAGTCTTTGCAACAGGCTGCGGGACAGGCAGGAAACAAGTCAGTGGCAACCGTAATGGGCTTCGACATCACTCCCGCCATGCGCGAGAAAGTGATTGCCGAAGGAATTGCTCTATTCCAAGACCCGAGCGGTGCATTTACGAGCGACCCATCTCCGCAAGAGGCCGGCGAAGTACAGACAGGGATGGAAGGCAAGACAGCCATAGAAGCGGCGCTGTTCATCGCCAGAAAGGCGCCCAACAAAGACCACAAGCTGATAGCCATCCGCGTCGCGCAGCAGTTGCGGCGCCTAGAAGCGGCCGGCATGAAGTTCAATTTCAATGTCGCCCATCTCGGCGAGGAAGTGCATCAGCAGTTAGCCGGGAAGATGCGGGGCATGACGTGGAGGGCATTCGAGTCCAAGACTACGGACATCTGGGTGCAGGGTGCGGACGTGAAGGGCCTTGTGGGCGTGTCCTACGAAACCGTGCTGCACGAACTGCTGCATGCCGTTACGCAATCCGCAGTTTACGTTGGCAGCAAGCCAGGAAATACTGCGCTGCACCGTGACATCGCCGATTTGCAAAAGGTACACGATGTTGTACGGCAACACATCCTTGATCGCAGTAAAGCCCTTGGGCAGGATATTTACAAGACTGGGCATCGCGTAGAGCAGCTTGTCGCGCAACGACATAACGCGCTCGACAACCTCGACGAAATGATGGCATGGGGCCTGACCAACCGTTCCATGCAGGACTACCTCGAAAGCGTTCCTTATAAGGGCGTGACGCTGTGGAGCCGGTTTGTATCGGCGATCCGCAAGTTTCTCGGGCTTCCGGAACGCGCCGAGACGGCGCTGTCGGAACTGTTGCGAATTACCGACCGTCTGCTGGATACGCCAGTACAGCCGCTGCTGCATTTGGAAATGCCGACGCAGATCAATTATTCCGGCGGTTTGCTGAATACAAATCAGCGCCAAGCAACACCTGTAGCGCAAGCCAGAGAGGCCATTGGCAATCGTGCCTCTTGGGATGCTCCGGAACCCGGCAAGCTCGATACCTTCATTCGCGTCCTGCAGGATAAGCACATAGACTCCAAGCGCGTCGTGACGGCCATCAAGAACGCCACCGGAGCATTGCGCGACGCGACCGACGTGTACCTGCAAGAAGAACTGTTCCACGGGCGCTCGGCCAAGGCGGTCGCAGAATTCCTCGACATGGAACTGCGCCCCCTGTTTACCGAGATGGCCGCCCGCAAGGTGGAAATGCAGGAATTCGAGGAGTATCTGCACGCGAGGCACGCTGAGGAGCGCAACCAGCAGATCGCCAGGATCAACCATGAAATGCCTGATGGTGGATCTGGCATGGACACAGCCGATGCCCGCGCCTACCTCGAAGCACTGACCCCAGAGAAAAGGCGAGCATATGAGGCCCTTGCGAAGCGGGTAGATGCGATCAACGCCAAGACCCGTCAGATCCTCGTGGGGTACGAGCTAGAGTCTCCGGATACCGTCAAGGCGTGGGAAGCGGCATACCAGAACTATGTGCCTCTGCACCGCGAGGAGATGGAGCAAGGCCATGGGATCGGGCAGGGATTCTCCGTTCGCGGGCCGCATACCAAGCGAGCCAAGGGTTCCAGTCGTACCGTGGTGGATATCCTCGCCAACGTCGCCATGCAGCGCGAGAAAGCCATCACGCGGGGCGAGAAGAACAGAGTAGCCACTGCCTTGTACGGCTTGGCGAAACTCAATCCAAACGCGGATTTCTGGACGCTGGCTAAACCCGATGTGGTATCTAGAATCAACGTCGATACCGGGCAACCGGTTTCCGTGATCGATATGTCCTATCAGGGCCGTGACAACGTCGTAATGTCGCGCGCCTTGGACAAGAACGGCAAGATCGTTCAGCACGGCGTCGAGTTCAACGAGCGCGATGAGCGGGCTATGCGGATGGCGCAGGCGCTTAAGAACCTTGACCTTGACGACCTCGGGCAAGTGCTTGGCGCGTCCGCCAAGATCACGCGGTATTTCGCGTCGATCAACACGCAGTACAACCCAGTCTTCGGCGTGGTCAACCTGATCCGTGATACGCAGGGCGCCTTGTTCAATCTCTCGACGACCGAAATCCGCGGCAAGCAGTCGGACGTGATGAAGCACACCATCAGCGCACTGCGCGGCATCTACATCGACGCGCGGGCCGCAAGGCAGGGCGAGCAACCGAAATCGTCGTGGTCGGAATTGTGGGAGGAATTCCAACGCGAGGGTGGCCAGACCGGCTACCGCGACATGTTCCGCACTTCCAAGGACCGCGCCGAGGCCATTGAGCGCGAGATCAAGAAAGTCACTGAGGGCAAGGCCAAACAATTCGGCCGGGCGGTATTCGACTGGCTCTCGGACTACAACAACGCCATGGAAAACGCCGTGCGCCTTGCGTCCTACAAGGTCGGCAAGGAAAACGGCATGACCAATCAGCGTGCCGCCTCAATGGCGAAGAACTTGACCGTGAACTTTAACCGCAAGGGTCAGATCGGCGTGCAGACTGGGGCCCTTTACGCATTCTTCAATGCTTCGGTCCAAGGCACCGCCCGGATGATCGAGACGCTGAACGGCCCGGCCGGCAGGAAGATCATCGCTGGCGGGGTCATGCTCGGTTCGATGCAGGCGTTGCTGCTGGCCGCTGCTGGCTTTGACGACAACGAACCGCCAGACTTTGTGCGCGAGCGCAGCCTGATCCTGCCGATCGGCGACAAGAAATACCTGACGCTTCCGATGCCATTGGGGCTTCACATCCTGCCGAACCTTGGGCGTATCCCAACCGAGTTCGTTCTTGGTGGCTTCAGGAATCCGCAGAAGAAAATCGCATCGCTGGTCAATGTGTTCGTGGAAGCCTTCAACCCCATCGGGAATGCCGGCTTGAGCCTGCAAACGATTGCGCCAACGGCCATCGACCCAATCGCAGCACTGGCTGAAAACAAGGACTGGACCGGGAAGCCGATCGCCCGCGAGGACTTCAATAAGCTCGCGCCGACGCCAGGACATACCCGCGCCAAGGATACCGCGAGCGTGTTCAGCAAGATGGTGTCGCAGGCGTTGAACTGGGTTTCCGGCGGGACGAACTATAAGCCAGGTATTTTCAGTCCTACGCCAGATCAAATCGACTACCTCATAGGCCAAATTGCTGGAGGTCTGGGGCGCGAGGCCATGAAGGCAGAGCAGACCGTGACCAGCGCCATTACCGGCGAGGAACTGCCGACTTACAAGATCCCTCTGATCGGCCGGTTCTACGGGTCAAGCGAGGGCCAGGCACAGCAGGGAAGCGCGTTCTACTCGAACCTGCGGGAAATCAACGAACATGAGGCTGAGATCAAGGGGCGACGCAAGGCGGGAGAGCCGATCGGCGACTACCTGATCTCCAACCCAGAGGCGAGGCTGGTGCGCTACGCCAACCACGTAGAGCGCCAGGTAAGCCAACTACGTCGGCAAAAGCGTGATCTGACCGCGGGGGGCGCCAGCAAGGATCAGATCAAGGCAATCGACGCGCGGATTACCCAATTGATGCGTGCCTTCAACTATCGCGTGCGTAGCGTTAAGGAAAAAGAAGCCGCATGATCGGGTAGCAGACCACGGGAAGCAGGAGCAGGACCCACATCACAAGCAGGTTGTTCTCGCGCTGTCGCTCCGTCGTCAACGAGAAGTAAATAACTAATCCGACGATCCAAGCAATGGCGAGGACTTCCACGCCGCGCATTCTACACCCAGGCCAATCTAGTGGCGTAGCTATGCTGATCTTGTTGGTGCTGCCGATGGTTTTGTAGCCTACCACTTAGCGCCGTAAATCCCACTCAAGTAGCTTAGCGTTGAATTCTGGCGACCCGATAGACCGATAGCCAAGCGCACCGGCCATCACCATTTCTTTCACCAGTAACATCCTCCTTGCGCAACTGCTTAAGATCAGTTGTGAATCAATGTGGTCAGACGGCCATTGAGTTTCATATTCTCCAGTCACCGGGTTCAGCACGTTCGCCCACGGGCCATTGAACGCAATATCTCCCGTCAGAATTCTTCTCACCGGCATCAACACACTCGACCCCACAAACGCAGGGGCCATGCCGGCAGCGAGGATGCTACCCAAGAATGATCGTCTATTCACAGCGCCGTCTCCACAAAATCCTCTCCATTCCAGTCGTTCCGTGTGCGGCTATGTATATGCGTGCAATGTGGGCAGTAGATCGTGTCCGTGAATGAATCGAGAATGGTGACGCCATTTTCGGAACGCTCTTTTGGTCCTTCTTTTCCTTAGAACTCAATCCTCTCCGGCATTTGCTTGGCAGGAAAATGCTTGCCCTCGACGGTTCGCAACAGAACTATCTTATCGTCCTTGACACCGAATATCTCCTTCACCACGCGGTCTGGTGCAGGACGCGGCGGATAACTGGCAAGCATCATGTTGCTTGGATATTGACGCACAATCTCCAATGTCCCGTCAGACATTGGCGTTACGCTTTTGATGGTGTGCTGAACGTAGGCGCTATACTGAACACCAGAAGACATGCACAAATGTTGTCCGTCATTGACCTCCGCCCCAATGGCACCGCAGCGAGAACATTTACTTTGCGTGTCAGACATAGTTTCTCCTTGTGTCAAAGCGCTCGACGCGACAAGCGAGCCAGCCGATTGCGCGTCTGCCGGTGTAGTAATCACTGGTCATCACGTAATACCGTATCTGCGAAGAACCTCAGCGACGTGTGGCCGCCCGTATTTGTTCAGTTTGGCAGCAAGTACATAGGGCGCTTCTTCCATAGTATGGATTGGCTTGTCGCAAGTTATCGCAAGCCCTGTCTCAAAATGGTCGATGATCCATTCGTCGAATAGCATCGCACTATCGCGCCTCCCTAATTGCACGCATGCATGAACCTCCGGCCATCCAGGAGTCTCGAAAGCGTAGCCACTCACCTCAATTTCAGATGGCAATGAGCCCGGCAAATCGCGCCAGACAGTCTTGTAAATGATCGGGATGAAGAGATCGGTTGTCATGAATTGACTCTCCCGTGTGTTAGATTTGGGCGGACGGTACTGGCCGTACTTTGTTGGCCGCATCTCTCAGCGCTTCTACGCGTTTGAATCTAGAGAGGCCCTTATAGCTGTAGAGTCTGGCAACCTGCACGGCGATATGAAACGGCACCTTGAACCATTCGCCGACGGAGCGAAAATCCTTCATGTGCTCGTGTAGATCCTTCTCGCGCTGGATGTAATTGAAACACTGAGACGATACCCAAATGAAACTGAAGCGCTCGCCGCCGGCGCATTCCAGTTCTTTGACTCGCTTCCTGGCGTTTCTTGAGATGCCAACTTTGACTGGCCCGGTTTGCGACCGACCGATGATGTATACGTAGCCAAGACCGTCGTACTCGTCATTTGGCATGTCGTCAGAGCGGTTGTAGGTTTTCGGATAGACGTGGCTCATACGGTTCCTAATTCAAATTACCCAAGAGTGTAGTGTAATGCCTGTTTTAGGAACGCTAGTTGATGTATATTGTTACTTTCAATGTATATGTTACATGATTCGTAATCAGTAGGCCGCCCGTTCAATCCGGGCCACCAGCACCACAGATTCCTAAATGTTCCTATTCAAGCGGCCCCACAAGGTCGCCCTTGATTCGTCGGTAGACAGAGGCCGTAATCTTCTCGTCGGCGTGTAGTGCCCGTTGGCTGGCTACCCTCAAATCTGGTTCATCAGTGATAGCCTTGGCCCTGAGATCCCGGAACTGCCAGTCTGCTTTCCCCTTGGCCTGCTTAAACCTCCTGTGAAGCCCGTAGATCGTCAGCGGCTGGCCTTGGCTATCAGCGATCAGGCACATACTCGGAACGGCCCTAGGGCGGGCCAGGATGCGCTCCAGCACGTCCTTTAGCCTGCCTTCAACACGGAACCTGACCTTCTTTGAGGTCTTGCTACGGCGCAGCCAAAGCGTCTCGTCTCGTATGTCATGCCTTGTCAGTCTTAGGATGTCGGACGGGCTGTGGCTTGTAAGGAGGGCTAGGTCCATGGCGTCCTTGAGTTCGTCGCAAGCCCGGCCGTAAACCCACTCAAACTCTGCGGTTGTGACGTAGCGTGTTCTTGCGGTTTCTGGGTTCTTCTCAATCCCAGTACAGGGATTCGCCTTTTCCGTTAGACCCTTGCCACGAGCCCAGTTCCACACCAGGGACAGAACCGCGATTTCCCGGTTGGCGGCGATCTTTGCTGATCTACGTTCGAGGTATTCAAAGACGTGCTTGGGTTGGATCTGATCCAGCAGAAAACCTTTGAACGCGCACCGTAGTTCTTTGAGTGCCGCCCGGTATTCATGCTGAGTTTTTGGGGCGCGGGCCTTTTTCCTGCGCCCGATGTGTATGGCTTCGCGTTCCCACTTATCCGCAACGTCAACGTAGCGAACGCTAGTGAATGCCCCGCCTGCCTCCAACTCCGCCCACCTCAACTTTGCTTTGTTGAGATCGGCCCCCAGCGGTATCTTCTGTTGCCCGTAGTAGTATCTGAGATGCTCAGGGCGACCCCGTGCGGTCATCCGCGGCGGGAGGTCTGGGTGAACCGTCTTGCGGCGTCCCATGGTGGGTATCATCGTACCTCACCCAAACGGGGAACAGAAATCGCCCTTTGCCACGTTGCCAGATCCTGTAAGACCACCGGCCTACCAGCCGCATTGACGATGTGAGGAATCCCGTTTCTTTTCAGCCATTCAATCTGCTTCGATGGTTTGCGATAACCAGTCAGTTCTTCGATTTGGGAAGGCGAAAAGATCACGTCACCCTCAACGTCTGCGGGTGCAATTCCGTGAACTTTGCGGCTTCTTCGAGGTTCAAGCCTTACCCTCTATAACAGTGCGAAACCTGTAGAAGTCATGGCCCGATCCATCCGGATACTTCGGCACGCGCAGGATCTTTGCCAGAATCGCAGAGTGCCGTTTGTGGGCATCGATGTTCTGGCAGCATGAGCATCCCTCGCTCCACATGTAGTCGGCCACTGCGCGCCGAATCTCGGCAAGCTTCGCTTTTTCGATGGTCGGTGTGCTCATTGCATTGGCTCCGGATCTGGCAGAACGCGCGTCTGCTTGTTGAGGAATTCTAGGCAGTCATGACAGAAATCAGACGTGCAGAGCCGCCACGTTCCATCGTTGACGATGTATTCCTTACCGCAGCGTCGGCACTCGTAACTACCGAAGTAGGCCATATGGGGCATGTCTGGATGCGTTGTCGCAGTCATTTCAGCCATCGCTCACCTTGAAGAACCCGAGTTGCCCGCGCAGCGGACGAAAACCGTCCCGTTCACTGAATTCGCCATCAACCGCAAGCCGGTATTGGAGAGCGTTCCGGGGGTTGCGCTGGTGTCGGAGCCTATTGCGCTGAGTAAAATGTCCCCATAAACGTCCACATGACACGGCGCGCAGTCTGGACAGACGACGCCCAGAGGTTTGCCGCTGGCGTGCGCTTGACACAGGCGACACCAGCAGGCGAGGTTCTTTTTGCGCAGTTCGTGGATGTGCTCCATGATCCAGCGCGCGTCCAGATGTATGTTCTCCTTAAGCCGATACCTGAAAGCCTCGACCGCATCGGCGGCGGTGAAATTCTTGTACATGCCGACGCGATAGACGTTGCCCCATTGCGTCGAGCGATCAACTTTCACAGCCGGCAAGCCGTTCAGGGCCAGCGACTCACGTTGGAGATTGAAGCCCTTCGTCCTGCGGAGTTGAATCCTGCGGGGTTGGTCAGCCACCGCCGCCCTTCCTTCCGGCCTTCTCCTTCTCGGCCTCGGCGCGGAGTTCTCTTTCTGCATACTCAAGCGCCTCAACCCAAGCCTGCGAAGTCAGTTGCAGTTCATCGCATCGATTCTTGTTGACTGGAAGATCGCTAACCAACTTCGCTGCCTTCTCCCACGTCTCGGCTCGGGCGGCGATCACTTCATTAGCAACCACCAGAATACTTTCCATAGCGTCGCGTGCTTGGAGTTCCAACTCCTCGATGCGCTGATTGGTGGCGGCGAGTTCACGCTCAAGCCGCTTGGCGAACTCCTCCTCATCACAATCCAGCGGGCATTGGTCGGCTTGCTCGGGCGGCATATTCGGATACCGCTTGCAATACTCCACCCACGAGCGAAGTTCGGCGTAGTAGTCGTCAGTCCTTGGTGTCTCGCCGACTGATGGCGCTGCGCTGTTCGGTTGATGGATAGACTTGTGCATAGTGATTGGCTTCCAGTATTTGCAGTCCGTCTTGCCCTTTCCGACTGCGTGTAGTTTCGCCGCATACACACAGTCGTCAATATCTCCGTAATCTAGTACGCACGCATCTGGCTCGAAACCATCATCCATTGTCTCGATGTCGCAATGGCAACCGTATTTGGCGGGCGTCGCCAAGCTCGGTTCTTCGATCATGTCAGCCACGCCGCGCAGCAGATGCGCCACGTCCGGGCCGAAGGTCTTGCGGCGGTCTGCGCGTTCGGCCTCGGAAATCTGCCACCACGATTGAAGCCAGGCTACGAGGGTTTGCGGCACAATATCCACAAGCCTCCTATATGCAACGATGTCGTTTTGCTGATAGGCTTCAATGTGCGTCCAGTCGATTGATACCCCCAGCTTCGTGGCCTCGAATTCTTCCCCATACCGCAGGCGAACCTCCACAGGCCCAGTCGGCGGCTCGCCTTCGCCGGTCCACTCGATCCAGCCGTCTTGTAGGGGTTTGGTCATCTCCGCTCTCCTCTCGCCGCGATGCGCTTGGCAGCAAGGTATATGCTGTGCGCCTCTTCGCTGGTAAAGATCGTACGAGATATAGTTTTTTGAATTTTACGAAGGATGATTTTCGCATCCCTCTTCGTCCTCTTGCACGCCTCGCAGTCGTGGCCGACGCAGCCGATCAGCTTGGGCTTCTTGGAGGTCTTGGTCATGGTTGAAAGCCTTCCCACTCTTCGATTGTGTATCCGCGTTTCTCAAAGTTTTCCCACGTGCTGTATGGCAGGTGAGCAGCGGCTTTGAGCAAATTCTTGATTGCTTGTTCGCGCGTTTTCGCAGCTATGAGATTCTCTCCGGTCCCATAGATGACTGGGGTTCCGGCAGGGGTTATCGGAACGAAGTAGCTCATGGCTTTTCCTCAATCAGCCCCTTACACACATCCCTCACTTCCGGCACGCACGGCGTCCAGTCCAGCAGATGCACGCCACGCCTGCGTAGTGCGGCTTTCAGGTGCGGCCATTCGCCGAGATAGCCGCTGAATTCTCCGGCAGCGGCTTGCTCGATCTGGAGGAGGTCGTGGCCGGGTTCGTCGTGGATCACGGGTTCTTTTCCTCTGCGGCGAGGGCGGCGTCGAGGCATTCTGTAGGCGTATCCCCAAACCACAGGCCATTAATCGTCCACATTTTATGGGGCGTTGCAATTTGATTGCGCACAGGAAATCCTAGGCGCATACAAAGTTGAAACCTCTCCGCATCCTTCTTCCACTCCTGCGCTTGGGCGGCGTATGTAGAGCACATTGCGGTTAGGCAACGCCTGAGCCAGTCATATCCGCCGGAGGGGAATTCCCTGTAGAACTTAACCGGATCGAAGTTGCCAATGCTCGTGGTTTCCTGCGCTTGGGCGGCGAGGCGGAGGGCGGCAACTATCTCCCATCGGTTGGAGTAAAGCTTGTAATCAACGGCAGCAGAATTGCCGTCTCCTAGGGCCTGCGAAAGCTCATCCGCCAGCTTGCTGTAGTCGTCTTTGGTGGGATTTGTCATATGGCTATACCATGCCCATGCAATACCTCAGTAACGCGTTCGCGACCTACACTGTCAAGATGCGCAGCAAGTGCGGCGGGTGCGTCTTCCTTGCATGAAAACTCACCGGCCGGGCTGATTGCTAGTCCCGTCTCGTAGTGGTCAACGATCCACCCGTCATCGTCCTGAATGGACGCATCACGACGGTTGCCGCGCCGCACGCAAGCATGAAACTCGGGCCAGCCCGGGGTCTGGAAAGCAAAGCCAACGACATCAAACAAATTACCCGTACTGAGTGCATTGATCCGATACATGATCGGTACAAATTTGTCTTCGTTCATTTGTTCCGCTCCCCGACGCACGCCCGCAACGCCAAGAACAAGAGATCCCAAGCCCCGCGTTTCACGCGATCGAAGTCCACGACGCGCCCACGTTTCCATGTCTCACCGAGCTTCGGCGCCCACTTCGATAGCCTGACCGTGTAGCTGCCGCGCTTGCCGTCTGTCGCCGTGCTCGTAACGCCATCGTTGCCGATCTCCGCGATGCCGAGGACGCGGCTGCGGTCTGGATGGACGGCGCTGACGAGTTCAACCGTGACGCGGATCATTCTTTGTGCTCTGGCGTAATCTTTAGGAGTGCATCGAAGCGCCGCTTCCATTCCGCGACTTCTTGCTCGGCTTTCGTGGCACGGATTCGGTAGGCGTCTCGATCGGCGCGCATGGTCGTTAACATGCGGTCCGACTCAGTGAACATCTGACGTGCTGCATACTCAGGAGACGCACGGTATTCATCGCTTCGCCGCTGCATCTCGGTCATGTAGCCCTCAGCAATGGCCTTTGGGTCGCCGTTCGGCGCGGCATCCAACGGAATATCGTTGAACGCTGCCGTTACGACTTCGCTGAAGAGGGTTGCCATCTGCACCATATTCTGCGCAGTTGTTTCGATACTTTCGCCAGCGCTAGGTTCATAAGTTTTCATCATCTCTCCTTGTTGATCATGCCGATTACTTCGCGCGCTGATGCCGCAATCCTCCCCGCCACCGCCCGCGCAAATCTCTCGTCCTGGCGCACCTCCACCGGAACCTGCTCGGCGAATCTGCGGATCTCGAACAGGCTGCTGCTCGATTCGAGGAGCGCGCAGTAGTCGATCGCGGTCAGCGGGCGCTCGGGCGTCGATTGCGGGACGGGGATCATGCGGTCTTCGCCTTGCTGACTTTGCGAACCCAAGTAGCCCGGCAACGCGGGCATTCGTATTTACGCGCGCCGTCTGATTCTTGGTCGCCGGGCGTATAGACGAACACGCGTTTGCCGCGTTTGTGGCCCTTCACCTTGCAGATCAATACACGCAAGAGATTCATCGAATGTCCAATCTGAAAGACCGCGCCAGATGCGCCGCTTGATTCACTTCCTCATCACCAGCCTTCAGCGCTTCCTTAATCGCGTTCTTATCCGGTTCCCGAGTCTCCGGGATCACGCGCCAGCACTTCTCGGGTAGCCCCGCTTCATTGTCGATAACCACCTTCTCAGGGTTGGCCCGGGGCTTTGCCACGAAGTCCGCACAGCGAATCTCAGTAATCCCGGAGGCTTGCATGGCTTGGAGGACGTAGGAACGCAGCCACGAGACCCTATTCGCTATGGCTCGACTTCTGGCCTGCAAGACCTTAACCCTGGCGTCGATCATTTCGGCCTCGGCTTCCAGGTTCCCAGCGAAGGCGATGCAGTTCTGCGCCTTTTGCTCTACCGGCCATTGGAGTCCTTCAACCGTGTCCCGAATGACTTCATCGGGCAGGTCAAGCTCGGCAAGCTGTGCAAGGGCCTGCCGATGTTCCGCGACGAGTTCAAAAAGGGTTAGATTGGGCATGGCTACTCCTTTTCCAGATCAGGGTGGAGGTTGACGTACTTGCGTGCTTTCATGATTGGGCTGTTCTCTCCGGTACGCGACTTGCAGTAGGCAATGAATCCAGGGGCGTTGAGGTTTTCCTTCTGGGTTCCCTAAGCAATGTTCTTAGAGTCGTTTTTGCGTGAATTCTCATCTACGTGCATAGCGACGGCACGAGGAAACGGCGGAGGACCATTGAATGCTTCGCAGATAAGTCGCGCGACTCGATATGTGCGCTTCTTGAGCACGTAGATATAGCGCGCCCCATCCCATTGCCCGCGTGTTGGATCACCACCATACTGGCGCATCCCACCTTTAGGTGCTGGCGCGGTATACGGGGCAATCATCAGCCTGCCGTGCGAGGACGCCAATACACCGGGCAGCGATGGTATCTGCCGCCAGATTTCCTTGCGGCGATCTCTTACTCGCGCGGCCAACGCAGTTTCCTGAAGATAACGTCGTCACCAAGCGAGCATGAAGCGAATGGGATATCGTCTTCCATGTCGTCGAAATACCCGCCACCTTGTTTCTGTTCAGGTTGCGACATCGCCCGGTATTCGTCAGACGCGGAAACGAACTCCTTCATCTTGTCCGACAGTTTCTCGAATGCGCCACGACTGAAATCCGAGAGCGAGAACACGAAGGATTCGTTGATCTGCGGAGGGCACTCGAAGCCCTCCGGAAGCGGGTTGATCGCCTTGATGTTGGCGTACTTCCCGTCTTCCGAATGCACGATATTCAGCATCGCCGGACGGCTAAGAAGCTTTTCCAAGTCGAAGCCGCCGGCCTTATCCAGCGCTGCGGTGTCAAACCGCTTGCCGTACCAGCTTTCCAAGTCAGAACGAAGCGTGGACTTCTCGTTGTGCGAAAGCCCGTAGCGCTTGCCGATTGAGAATGGCTTGCCGGCATATTCGCCCTTGGCCATCAGGGCCTTTGGGAGCTCGAAGAATATCCATGCGAGACGCTGCTTCTTCCCGAAAGTCGGGTTGATGTGGGTACCACAGTCGATGATCTTGAAGCACCTAGCGATGTGCATGCCCTCGGGTGCTTTCTCGAAATCTCCGCTGCCTGCATTGGTAGTTCTCACAGCCATTTGACGTTTCTCCTCTATCTCATACTCGTTAATCCACGCTTGCGCGTCTGTGCTCAACATGGGGTCTGTAACCCGTCACGCCACATTCGCCAGCAAGGAACAAAGCCTCGTCCTCGAACCCGGCATCGGCGATCTTGTCCAAAGCCTCAAGGGTTAGCTGATAGCGCTCCCGTTCAAGCTCCTGCTGCTGGTAATCAAAGCGATCCATTACGCTGCTTCTCCGAGACAATGCCCGCGGCCCTCGCAGTTGCAGGCTTGGCCGCTGTAGTACCGGCACTCGGTGAGCACCTGGGCTTGCTCGGCCATCTTGCGGCTGATGCTCTTCAGCGCCACAAGGCCCGGACGGTCCTCTTTACATACGTGGCACGTAGCCTCGGCCGCGACCGTGCCGCAGTGCGGGCAGGTCGTTTCCAATGGCAGGATCATCTCGCTCCTCCAGCGCGTTCGCATTGATACCTGCACCATGATCCCTGCCAGTTAGTGCGACGACCGTACTTGCGGTGTAGGGTTTTCATTTCCAGCAGGTTGTCAGAGCAAATGTTGCTCCAGATGTCGTGCCATACCATGCCGTAGCGAATGCCCTTGGGCGGCTGATATGACAGAGCGTCTGCGCAGATGATCTCGACACGAGGGTCGGTGTAGTGCTGCCCGATAAGAGCGATCAGATCAGCATCGATTTCTATGACTGTTGCCTTTGTCACTTCGGCTTTTCGCAAGCAAGCCGCCAGTACCATCCCGATACCAAGCCCGTTGATTAGGATGTGCTCTTTCGCTCGCCAAACAGGCTCCATGTGATCTCGCATCTCTGCGTCTGTATCACTCATCACGAGGCAACGGCCCCGCATCAAGCGCGTGTAAATGCCAGGCTGTGGGGCGCGAGTACGGTATGAGAATAATGATATTGCTGCATCCATCTCACTAATCTCGAACTTTTCGATGCTCCATAGTCCGCGCCGATCTTCTGGGATGTCTACTTTTTGCAGAAGATTGCTCATCAGTCCTCCTGCGCAAGTTCATCCGCGAGATCATCGAACACCCGCTCCGGGAAGTGCTGCTTCACCCGCTCGCGGAGCCAGTCGATAAGGTCGTCCACCGCTTCGGTGCGCGCATCGCCGTGGCTCTTCGTCACGGCGTGCAAACGGACGGCGAGATCTGGCAACTGTCCCTCGTTCATCGCGCAGTCGAGGATGACCTCCAGATCCCAGGTCGTGCCGCCGATCTTGTAGCCGGGGCCCTCGATGATGGCGTCGCAGATGTCCGACTCGGCGCGCTCGCGGAAATGCAGTTCGGTGCGCGCGTCCAAAGACGAGCAGGGCGGGTCCGAACGCACTTCGGCGCGATCCGCCGGCATGGCTGAGGGCATTGCAAGGCGGTCATTCATGCGGCCTCCTTGCAATCACGCTCGGCAAAGTAATCGCACGGTTTGCCTGACTCTATGAATTTCTCTTGCGGCAGTATCAGTTCGCAGCGCTTCATGCCCGCGTGCGCCGTCAACATGATCTCCCGCATTGCGTTGTGTCCGTTTGATGTAGCTATGCCGTAAATGGTGCTGAGGGAGCAGTACAGTTCTCGTACAGCGTCCAGTGACGGCCAGTCATCGCGTTGCGCGCTCACGGTGCCCGCTCCAAGCTCATCACGAATACCACCGCGAGAAACATGAGCGCCACGAACGCCGCCGCGCCCACCGTTTCCTTGATCACGCGCCACGCGGACACTTTCATGAATGCAGCCCTATCGCCAAAGTGAATAGAATCGCCCGATCGTCCTGGCGCGATGGATCGTCCCAATGCTTGAGCGCCTGCGAGCGCGTCATGTGTTTGTGGCATCCAGCGGAAAACGTCCCATCCTTGGCCGCGTCGGCCCAGGCGTCGCGTTCGCGGGAGCGGTAGGCGCTGATCTCGTCATTACGGAAATCTGTGATGATGACGAACTGCAATGTCGGCCAATATTTTAGGGCGTATGCTTTCGGATACCTCTTGAGAACCTTCTGCTTTGCGGTGGTCATGGTCAGGCTTTCGCTTTAGCGGCACGTATGTACCTCAGCACTACCGCAAGATCACTTGCAACTTGCGTCTGCGCGTTAGCCGCATCAAACCGGCTAACTGCATATTGGATTTCTTCTTCTGCTAAACCAAGCGTTGCTAGTAACGCTTCGTTGGCTTGACGCAGTTTGTTGCGTTCAATAATGATCTCGCTTACGTCGTCGCAACTAAGGTGATGGCAAGGCATCTTTGTTGCTTCGTCCATTCGGTCCTCCTGCGCTGCATCGTGGCGGACAGAACCATGCGACCCGGTTTCTCCGGACCCAAGAGCGTTGTCAGTCAGGCGTTCGCCTCGCCCGCTCATCTGGAGCATGGTCCCGTCCATAGGCTTCATCTTGATCCTCGGCCCGCGCTCGTTAGACCACATCAAGGCTTGGGCTTAACTTCACAAGCGATTGCCACGGTGTTGTTCAACCTCGAATGCCCGAAGGCTTTGCAGTCTTCGATGATCGAATTAGAGGTCGCGACGTTTGTTAAACCAGCGGTGAGGAATACGAGAACAATCGCAGCCACGAATGCCATTGATATCTCTAGCCGGTCCATCCGTTCCTCCGTTGCCCTAGCCGACCCGCGCGACACGGACGCTTTTGCCTTCCGTTACAGTATTTGGACGATCGAAATCGCCATGCGGTAATTCGACGCACCGTGGTGTGGGATCACGAAGGATTCCCCCACCTTTAAATTCTTCGGGGTCACCACAAACACTCGCAAGACGCCGAGTCTTGCTTCAGGCGGCATCGTCTCGATCTTGAATTTCATCTCCTCCTCCGTTGCCCAAGGTAGGGGCTGATTAGTCGGTAGTACATCCTGTGCTGCCGCCCAATAGCGGCAGGGGAGGAGGCGCTAGCTGTAGCGCAGCGTTTTACCGTCCCACGCACAATCTGGAATATGTGTCTTGACGTAGGCGAGGATTTCGGCGTCCAGCGTGGCGCGCTTGGCCTCGTAGTCGGCGTCCAGCGTGGCGCGCTTGGCCTCGTAGTCGGCGTCCAGCGTGGCGCGCT
>ERZ1292629.246-Hain-H43-01um-R1-246-length-57713-cov-20_pt1 | contig 57713 bp, 79 predicted proteins | sample MGYA00564399_ERZ1292629 | MGnify/ENA primary metagenome ERZ1292629 (study PRJEB36523, sample SAMEA6512636) | groundwater metagenome | collected 2019-01-08 | study: AquaDiva: Metagenomics assemblies of 32 groundwater samples
CCACCGCGACCACCAACAAGATAACTTTCAACAAGTATTGCCACAATTATACAATCAGTTGATGCTCCCCCAAGTACCGTTGCTGACGAAAATCTATATCCAGTATTTTTTATAAACACAAAATCAAAACCATCTCCAACGCCAATGGCTGTTCCACCTGCGGTATGTACAGCATCTACATAATTAACAGTAGCATTTAAATAGCCCTGTGAAGCAGCTGTGCCATTGTATGCATTAATACCTACGCTATCACCATTCCCGCACAATGACACATTTATCTCACTGGCTAATATATCATATGTAATGCCATTGGCATCCGTCAATGTTTCTATGGGTACAGCAGACACACCAAACTTAACTCTATTCGCCATTATTAATCCACCAATAAATATTCTACAGCATTACCGTCGCTTGCAGCGGTACCATCAGACTGTACTGTTTTAACCATAATATCAGCAAAACCATATTGCCCATTAGCCTCATTTAGACCAATTAAATCCTGTGCATTTGCACCATATTGGGTTATAGATTTACTCTTAGCGCCAAGCGGAAGTACTACTCCCTGACCAGGCTGTAAAAAGGCTAATTCTATGTATACTATTTGCCCAACTCCATTATCAAGACTATGGCCACTTTGTCCACCATTAATATATGCGGCTAATTTTATAGCAACTAACACGCAATTAGTTGTCGAGGCACCAGGTACAGCAGCGGATGAATATACATAGCCAGTATTCTTTATAAATATAAAATCACATGTTTCATATGTAGAAAGATTGGTCCCTCCAGACGTATGTACAGCATCTACATAATTAACAGTAGCATCCTTATATCCCTGTTCTGCTGCTGTGAGATTATAATTATTTATACTTACACTATCCCCACTACAGCCCAATGATGTATTTATCTCACTGGCTAATATATCATGCGTGACACCGTTCGCATCAGTTAGTGCCTCTATGGGTATGGCAGATACACCAAATTTAACCCTGTTCGCCATTATTACTTCCAGCGCCTGGTATCATACCAGACATTTTATATTGATATCTAGTCACCATATCAAGTGCAGTACGATAAAACCTATCAGCAGCAGAGATTGAAGCTTTAAATGTTTCAGCATACAGTGTTATATTTTGAGCTGATGCTATAATTACCTGAGCTTCTTGTAGATATGCCATAGCTTTTTGTAACTGCATACTAAACCTCTGGGCTTCTCCCTGCACTTCCGCTTGATATCTTGAGATAATCTCATTAGCCTCGCTAGCCCATTGCTGAACTTCAAGTCTCGTATCTTCTATTAATGCAGTAAGCGTAGAATCAGAATCATGTTGTTCGGCAGAGTATGAACTTAACACGGCATTTACCCTAGCTACTTCTTTTTCCAATTCGGCTCTGTATTTATCAACGGATGAACTAAATCTATTTACCTCAGCCTGTAAATTAACCGAGAACTCATTTACATATAATGTTTGTTTCTCTATGGCCGTATGAGCCCTACTTACCTCCTGGGCTGCTGTATTAATATTTGCAATAGCCATTTCAGGATCTTCATCACTCAACCAATATTGTGCAGACTGAGGTTCTGTATCACCACCCATTGTTACAGCATCTATAAGATCAGCAGCTTTTGTTAAAGCATCATTTACCTCAGTCATAGATACACCAATAACACTCGGAATAAATATTGGTAATGATAAGGTTAGTGTTATACTATCTGGTAATGTATATCCACTTGGTGCGGTATATGATATGGATATTGTTGGTGATGCTGGTACAGATGGTAAAACGACAGATTGCCACGTAGGTAATGCAGATTCAAAACTAGATAATTGAGAACTTATATTGGCTATATTTGAGGTTGTCCTGGTTTCAATTTGCTCTCTATAAAAAGCAGCCACAGTCATACTTTCAAGATATGAAGCATAATTAACGACAATGTCTTCAACACTGCTAAATTTCCAATTACCAGATAATGTAGCTTCATTTATATCTGGCAGTAATATGTATGATACAATACCACTTGCAGCTGTTGTGGGATTAGGTTTAATATATACCCTTGAATCCCTTTTATAGAATCGTGGAAACATTGCAGTGCCATCAAATATACTTGACACTGTAGTTGAGGTAATAAATGCATAGGCCAATTCTTGTGGTACCTCTTCACAGTGATATCCATTACGATATACTGCAACAACCTCAGATGCTTCATTTATATCTATTCCACCACCAGCAGTTACAGCAGGAGAAGATTGAGCCATATGTATAAGATACCTATTTGGTATCATGGAAATGACAAATCTGGAGCCCCCACGAAGAGACTCCAGAACTTGGTCATTTGTGGTAATAGATGTTGAGCTTTTAGATAAAAGTCTAACCCTATTTAATAATGTTTGCATTCAACCCCTTGGTTATAATACAATTTTTTCATATAATGTAACCAGCTGTTCACTTAGTTCTTTAGATTTATCAATTTCCTTTAATTTATTAACGAGGTAATCGGCAATATATTTCTTTAACTTAATTTCCTTTTCATATCCAGCAGCTACCTCTATATTAAATGATACCTGTCTTTTACCGTCAGGCAAAACAACATCCTTTATATCATATTTACGTAATTCTTCTTCATTAAAACTAAGTTCTTTTTTCAGATCTATAGAATCTTTTAATGTTCTATAATCACTCTTCTCAGGTATAAGACCCATTATTAATAGTCTCTCTAATATAGAGACCTTCATTGTTCAACACCCCATTGGTTAGTTAAATATCCATATAAAAGTCCACTTCTAGTCTTAAATAACGAAGAGTATAATGGCTGGCCAATTACTTTAATACCAAGTCCCATAGCATAACCACACCAGAATTCAACACCAGGCTTTTGTTCACGATATTCTTCATTAACAGACATATTAATTCCATAAAGTCTTATTTCTTTAGCGTTCTGGTATATAGCATATGATATAGCATAGTCTACAGTAGATGCAAAATAACACATCTTAAATCTATCTATTATATCTTCAAGTGGAAATTCTTTGGCATTGGGGATTTCCTTCCATAACCTAGTGGTTATTACCTCCATCTCAGGGTGTTCGTTGGCATATTGAACAAATAATCTGGTTGAAGATGCAGAGTGTTCCTGTTTAGCAAATTCATCAAGATGGTGCATATGAAACGTTACGTCAACATGAGTTCTAAGGCATGCATCGTTGATACCATATACAAGACCATCTGGCTTATTTGGCAATTCATTCCACCCAGTGCCCTTACCAAGAATGTTTATTGTCATACAGATAATATACTAAATTTTAATATATAAATCAAATCCGCCCCACCTTATGGCGGGACGGAAATGATTGTAGGTCTCCGCTAGGAACTGAATAATAGTATATATCTATTAATATATGATCCAGCTGTAGTATAACAACGTATCTTTAATTGTCCTACGTTGCTGGCAACATTACATACAACACCATTTGCTGATGCCATCGCCGTGCTAACCATAATCCTGGATGTTGGATTTATGCCAACACTAAGTACATGACTAACGTCGGCAGCGGCAGATGTTATAGTAACGCCAGAAACAACTATTTGCCCAACTGTGGTAGAGGCCACTAATGCAAGGTTTTTAGCCTCGGCAGTTGAAGCAAGGTTTCGGCCAATAACAGCAATATATTCAGCCTGCGAAGATGTTAATGTTGAGCCGGGTACATTTGCTAACCAATATTGAGACATTTATACCCCCTTATGTAGTCGTGATAGACTTGAAATCAGATGTACTCAAGCCTTCAGCAGGAAGTGGGACATATGTCACAAACACATCAGCTTGACCAGCACTGGGTGGATCTACCGCAAGTATCAAATCAAATGTATCATCAGCATTCAAGCAATAAGCTTCAACCGAATTAGCTGAACTTATTCTACTGGAATATCCGATTGGACATAAGACAGCACCAGCAATAGCAACTCCAGAACCTATGGCAGATGTCAACATTGGCTTACCTGTAAAACCAAATTGAACGGTCGCGGCAGCAGTACTTGCAAGTGTTTCTGTTACTCGTACTACAAATCCAAGAACAACACTACCCTTCGGAAATGTATGCAATGCAACCGTAGCATTAGCAGTAGTTTGTGCACCATAGTCTACATGAAGAGCCTTTGTTATAGGAAACGAAACCGTTTCAAATTTATTAGAACCTTGTACTGGATAGAATTTATCCGGCACCGTTAAATAAGTAATCATTATAACCTCAATTTAAGTATAACAGTCCCGATTTCTCGGGATTGTTTCTGTTATGTTAATTATACGATCCATTAGTAGGACGTATTCCATATGGCATGATATTCGGGGCCAGACCATTGTAACGCGGCTTCTGTTTGAATTAAATCAATACGAGAATCAACGCCACTATTCTCAAGTGTTTGAACACCCGGATATATCGTGGTATCACGATTCAATCCATTACCAATAAGTGGACGATATTCAACCTTATTCATATTGATTCCAAGAATCGCTATACCTGTACCATCAAGATGTACATCACGTACAACCTTCATATCACCGTAAATAGTTCTGATAACATTAACCTCTACACCACCAATACCACGATTCCCTATAGATGCGAAATCAGCTCGGAAGTTTGGTGAAATCTGAACATTGTTATTGAAATAACCGGAAAGTTTATTTAACCAGTTATATGTTAATGTATCGCAAAAATATGCAGTGGCCTTTGTATCACCGTATCTCGGATCAGTATATTGAGACAAATCATTCAGAAAATCATCAACTGTCTTTGTACTATGATTCAATGAAAAGATATTGCCATAGTTTACTATGTAATCTACGGCACCCTGTGTATACTGTATTCCCTCGGTATCAGTATATTGCGTGCTCCATAAGAAGCTTTCGGACATATCCCACTTATGGTCAAGCAATGTATTCCCCCATACGCGAGCCCATTCATTTGGCGCATATTTAAACACTGTAGCCCTTGTAGTATTATCCATACCAAGCACAGTTTTCCATATTTCAGTTTGTGCTTGCCCGGAGCTATATGGATTATCGTACCAGGTATCAGGAAAACCTGAACCACGTTTATGAGCATTACCAACGATGTATGAACGCTTTGATTCAAGATTCTCAGAAGAATAAGCATTCGCTACATTATATACATCAGCCATAGGCGCAGTAGCCGATAACCATTGTAATTCATTGTTGGTGGCAGTATGAAGTGCACGAATTACCGTAAGTTTTAATACAACACTCTCATCAGATGAACTTTCGGTTACTTCCTCAATACGACCAACAATAAAGTCAGACGGTTGATTGTACGCGGCGCCAAAATTTATCTTAACAGTTAAACCGACAAGGAAAAATTTAGGCATAGTACCAGTTGCACCAATGGCAACAGCATTTGAGGAATTACCGAAACGCGAACCTATATTGCCAGCAGACTTATAGTCTGTTTTCATTTTAACATAATAGACATCGCCTTGGGCAACATTTGTTGCTGTCACAGTGGCATCTGCTGTAGTAGAAACGGCAGATGTAGTTCCATGGGCAACAACATAAGCGTAACGTTTATGAAATGAAGGTCTTTCTTCGAGAAACTTAAACTGACTTTCATCAACCGGGTTACGACGGAAAAGATTCAACCAACGGAAAAACGGGTCACGTGCTATATTTAATTTAGAGACCCTAAAACTTCCAAACGGAAGTCCATACGCCCGCCTTAAGTCACCAGTACTAAGACTGGAACCTTGAGACGCAGCATATCCTTCAGTTAAACCTGTGAATTGTGAACGACCTAGAATTGTAGGCATTAATTAATCTCCTGTGTAGTATTAGCCAAACCTCTTGCTTCCAGTCGCATTTTCAATAGCGGAAAACAGCTTATCAAGCTCGTCCTTTGCACCATCGGTTTTACCAGTTTCTTCAATACCGGCTAACGACCTCGGCATTTGGCCTACTCTTTGTACGTGGCTAAGTAAATCTTTAGATGTCTTAGTAAGTATATCCTTATCTCTGGCTTCCCTATTTTTTAGGAAATAAATATCTTTCAATGTGAGTCGTTGATTCTTAGACCATTCTATGAGTTCATCGACTTCTTTTTCAGATATCTTAAATTCATCCATAAGTACTCGTCTTTGCTCAGACTCAGCATTGGCGCGAGATCTTTCAGCCTCACGCATTGATAAATCCTTTTTAAGACCACCAACCTCTTGCCCAACGGCAGCACTTATAATCTTAGATAACATTAAAGCACTTTGCGAGTTTCGATCTTTTAAAGCTTCATCCATATCAAAAACGAAATCTTCGGGAATATCCATCTTGGGTATAATACTAGGACTATCATCTATTCCAAGGTAGCTTTTGACTGTTTTTACTAATCCGGGGTCATCACGCATACGATCTATAAGAGGAGAATATGCTTCCAGCTCTCTGTTTCTTTGAGCTAGTTGCTGTCCCTCCGTAGAAGATGCAACATATCTATCTTTAATGGAATCCAATTCCATCCTGAGACTAGCTACCTGTTTAGCTAATTCATCCCCATCTGGTTTATCAGATCCATCAGATCCATCTTTAACAACATTAGCATTGTTATCTGCTTTGTTGGAATCAATGAATCCCCCATCTACTTCGTCAAAGTAGTTTTCCATAAATAAAGAATCAATGTCTACATTGTTATCTGTAGCGGCAACCTCATTTGGATCAGTTATGGACTCAAATCCAATCTCAAGGTCAGCCTTTTGCTGACTCTTTTTAGGCATTAAAACCTCCATGGTTAATATACGAAATAATTATCATAAAGTCAAGTATTTTCTTTATTATTCTTCATTTGTTATAGTATTCATTTGTAGTTTTAATTTTTCATCAGCAAGTCTATTGGCGTATTTAGCCTCATTAGTTAATTTATTTCTCTCATTATCATCAGCCATAACATTTCTCATTATTTCTGATTGCATTACCTGTCTGCGTAACGTCTGTATTAAGCCATCCCTATCCTTTAATTCAGTCTCAAGACTTTCTATGGCATTGGTTAACTGGGCCATACGGCTTTTACGATTTATTATACCCTCTTTATCATCTACATCAGTTTCACGCAAAAATGCTATATCATCTATTATACCAGCATCAAACCATTCCTTATATTCAGCAAGAACAGCCCAACGACTTATTGGTAACATAGAACCAGATACTATACGTAAGTCATATCTTGACGACTGATAATCATTCCACCTGCCTATTTCATTTGCCTTGCTGTCATATATAGGAACATTTATTTCTGTTTCACGATAGTTGTAATTACCACCAGGATTTGGTTCGACTATACGGAATATTTTATGTATATTGTAAAAATCCTTGGCATATTCAGAAAATACCTTACCAAGATGTTCCAGGCCTGGTTCAAATACATTCATTATCCAGGATTTAATTCTCCTGGTGCCATATTCGTCACGCGCCAAAAACCCACGATATGTATCATCACCTTTTTGCCCTATACCCATTGAAGGAGGATGGATACCAGATATATATTCTATATCAGATTTTGAATCCTGTTCTATGGTAAAAAATGCATTGTTGATATTCTGTGGCATAATTTCCCTTGGACCAATACCAGAGGGACCCATACTCCAAAATAATATAGCGCCAGGAGATGATGCATAATTTTCCCATTGCTCCTCATCTATTGTACCCCTTTCAACCATCCATCTAAGATTACTGGATAAATTGGCATTATGTACCATAATTTGATGAGACTTATTTATTTCACGCTGCTTACCAACGGCCAATCTAACCGCACTCATAGGGCATGGGGTATCTGTATGTATATATGGTATAGACACCAATGGAGAGTACGTTAAATCCAATACTTCATCATAAAGAAATTTATCACCAACTGTACATGTTTTTTTTATTTTACGCTTATAAAACATTACAGCACCAAGTACCTGTACTCCTTTTGCTTTTAATAATACATTATATTCATCGTCTGTCATTATGCTGCGTTCAGACTGGACTGACTTTTCCCTGGCTATGTTTTCCATTTCAAACCGTTTATTACTTATCAATTCCCTGGCACTATTTTTCATTTTTTCCATTTCAAGATTAGCGCGTTCTGGTATTATTTCACCACGTGCAACTGCATTATTCATCTCAGATTCTTTTTCTATAATACCAACAGAAAGTTCATTTGTAAAATTACTAATAGAATTATCTATGTATTCTTTAACATCCGACATCTCACGCATTGTTGTATCACTTTTAATTATAACATTCCAATACGGAACACGTATTGGTTCATACACCATAAAGAATGGTAGTATATCATCATCTGATCCATCTGATTTAAGCGGTCCCGCCAATTCATCTTCTTGTACAGCATCAGATTCATCTATATCTCTATTAGACATATCAGAAAATTCAAGATCTCCACTAGCCCCTTTGATCTGCTTCTCATATTTGGGTAACATATCTATTAATTGCTCACGGGGAAGGTCTTTCTTTATTATTTGGTACGTTGCGTCCCTCTCATATGGATCCTTTGCATTGCTGGTCCATACATGAAATGGGTTAACGCTCTCAAATTTAACCTCACCGAGTCCATTATCATCATCCGGATCTACATATATATGATAATATCCCTTACTCTTTGTTAATATATTGGTAACAACACTAGACTGTACGGCCTTTCCGCCAGATATATACCAACAATAATCTATAACATCTGTATCTATTCGCGCTAACTTTGAATCAGCCCCTTCAGCACCAACAGATTTCCACCTTGGGTTATTTGCAGTAATAAAATATTTCATAGTTTCTACTACCGGAGTAATCCTGTTAATTGTAAATGTCGGCATCCCGGCATTTTCCAGGGCTTCAACCTCATCGTCAGATAATTGTGCATTTAAGAAAAAATCAACAGACTCTTGTTCTTTCTCTTGCCATTTCATCCTATGACCAGTATTAGAATTACGCCACAGGGCCAACACTTCCTTGGCTCTATTATTATCATATCTGGTCTTAGTAACTTTCTCAGATCTGGAAAGTTCTTTTTCCATTACTTCTCCTTCGGAATATTTGTTCCACAAAAATCTATAAATATTTTTAGTTCATATGGATAAAGTGAAGCTGGTTGATCCCAACCAGGAAGATTTTTATCCAATGTAACATGTTTTTCTATTATCCTAGCGCCATGTAATACGGCTTTAATAGGCCATTTAAGGCCTATTGTGTGATCCGAAAATCCAGTCGGACCATCAGGAAGGAAAAATGTGCCAGGAAAATTAAGGACACCATCCTTAAGTATGCTACGCCTGGATTGGCAATATAAAAAATCAGCTTTAAATTTTGGCAATTTGTTATTATTCCAATTACCAAGCGATGCTATTATTGGTAGCTTGGTGGATAGCATGGCATTTATAAGACTATTATCATGTATAGATCTCGATGCTAATTTAAGACGCTTGGGGTTGGTTTCCATATACCACAATAATCTATCCACATCAAATGTAGATGCATAAAATTCTACGCCAGCCTTAGTACATTCCTCAGATAATAACAACATGTCATTGCGAGATAACTGGCATTTTTTTAATCCATAATAGTTATCATCTTTTTCAGATTTTATTTTATCTATATCGTACAACTGGAACTTAACTATTTTAGCACCAGCATCTGCACAGGCATGTATCAATTCCTTTGCCATGCCAATATCACCATTCCAGTTCCACCCACATTCAGGAATTACAAGAATGCTCAAGTTCCTCCCTTTCGTTTATATAATCATCCTCATTATGTATTTCATTACCATTGGTAAATATAGCATGGCAATATGTATCAAGCCAATGATTATCATAGTAATCTTTCTTTACAACAATAAGACCATTCTCACTGCCATTATGTATATTATATGATCTTATTACATTTATTCTATCATTCTTTATTATTTTATCCAATGCAATATGCACATCACTAGATAATATCCCGGGACAATTTGGCATTAATATTACCATATAATCATAATCATCTCCATATTTTAACATAGCCCAACTTACAGTTGTTTGTAATGGGGTATCCTGCCTTGTGACACTTTCAGGTCTTTTAACAAATACATCAAGATGCCGTAGTTCTTCTATGTCAGAGACTAATAGTACCTTACTAATACCGGCACCCTTTAAAGTATTAACAGCACGCTCGGCCATTGATTCACAAGATATCTTTTTCATATTTTTACCAGGAAACCTAGATGAATCCTTTTTAGCACAAATAATACCAATCACTTTGTTTTTATTAATATCCATTTATGAACCTTCCCCCTCCGCAAAAAGCGGCAATATATAACTCTCAAGATGCCCTATTAAACTAATAGTCCACGTTATTCCAAGGGCACCAAGGGTTGATATTGGAAAATTATTTTTTAATATTTCAAATTTTTCTTTACTATTAGTCATTATACCTATACCATTCGGGCCTGGGTATACACCATTATATAAGAACTTAGAACCAAATAGGGCTTTAACTGGACCAAATCCGGCAATGCTACTTATATTAGTCACATCATGCAATAATATTATACCATCATCCTTTAGCCAGTTGCACCATGAGTTTATATCATACATGACATCTTCATATTTATGGCTACCATCAATATGCATTATATCAATAAAGGGGCCACTATATATTTCATATAGATCACGGGAGGATACATTTTTGTATACTATATTAGCAAATTCACTAAAATCAACATCATGATTATTTATATCTATTGTTAATACCATTCCTATATTAGGCCCAGCAAAGCATTTGGATGAATAACCTTTATATGTACCTATTTCAAATATAAATTCAGGCTTTAATAGTTTTACTATACCGGCAGCAAATCTATCATTTCCCTTCCATGGATTTTCTTTATCTAAACCATCTAAGATATGATCCATGACCTAGCCCTCTTCACATGTTTTTTAAATTCACCAGTTATTTCACGTACAATGTTTTGTGATGGTGGATAAGAATATTTATTTGCATAATATAAAGCTTCTATTGTATCATCATGAGCCATCTTTGGCCCAAATTTTAATATCTCATTTATAAGATCATAATGACCATCTTTCAGATATATAGCACCAGCAGAAAATAAAGAATTAAGCCCGGAATATATTCTGTTTATTTTATCACGACCGCCGGGCTTATCTGGGACAAGGTTTATATCCCACCTATTTAATCTTCGCTTTTCAGAATCAAGAGACTGAAATATCGACCTATTCATAGCTACATCTTCTACGGTGCCACCATTAGCATTATATTTGTTATATAAATATATAAGATAGTCAACAACACCCATCTTACTTATTATACTACCATCCCTATCTCTCGTGGCAAGGGTAGGTATAGAACGATGTCTTTCATATTCAATAACATATCTGTTACCAGAACGGTCTACAGCAATTACCATTATAACGGAAAAGTCAGAATCTTTAGTCTCTATATCTGTGGCTGGATCACATCCTATAAATATATTAACTGGCATCCTTTCGCCATTTACAACAATAACATTTTGGCCATCTTCATTTGAATAGTATCCATCCCAGAACTTTATATTATTAGCATTCCATAATGAATTTTCAGAAGATTGGACCTGTAGTTCATATTCCTGAAAATAACCGCCTATACCCCTTGGGGACTCAGCATATTCTTTTTGAATTCTGTCAAGTGTAGTACGAGGCATCCAGCTATTCCATAATACACCACCAGTAAGATCTGGCTGGCTGACTGAATATGTAATAACTTTCCAGCTAAAATCATCTATTGCTTCAGGAGTCTTTGATGCAATACTCCATTTATCTAATATGTTTTGTATGAAACTATCATAATGTACAGGCGTACCTACTATTATTATACGACAACCAGGTTCATTCTTTTCTATAGCAGGCATAACTCCATTTAATACATTGTCAGCTATTTTAGCCCTGGCATTAGATGTCCTAGTATTATCCTCTGATTCTATATCGTCACATATCACATATGTGTACCGTATAGCACCAGAGTAAATTGTAGCCAAGGTATCACCACGCATTGATGTCAAGTTAGAAGATGACAATAATCTGTCACCATACACAGTCACTATATCTTCCTGATTCCATGTCACACCACGAAGATTATTCATTGGGCCACTACCAAAATAAAAATTTATTCTCTCATTCCATTCTAAATTTAACTTAACATATTGAACATTATTCTGAGATTTTTTCTGTGAAAGTGATATCCATCCTATAAACAGATCACGGGGCTCTTTTGTGAATCCCCATTCAGCAGCCTTTTTGGCAAAACATAAATCATGTGTTATTTTAGCCTTTAATGACGTGGTTTTGAAATGACCACGAGGCAATATAATAGCCAGTGGTTTATTTGATTCAGATAATAGCTCATCGCCTATTTCATAATGAAATTTAGGACTCTTAGACTTAAGAAAGTCTCCGCGTAAGAATAGTTTCCCAAATACAATAAGATTTCTATAGGCAGATAAAAGGATAGCTTCATGATCCTTCCATTGCATGGTATTTATATTAGCCGTTATCCACCCCAGGTGAAAGCATTACAGAACCTGATATTTCAGTTGTTATTTCATCCATATCACCACCCGAAAAACCATTAAATTTATGTAATTCACTGGTTCTTAAAAGGGCCTTGTTTTTCATTCCTATAAGTTCAGACAATTCTCTTAATGCGGATATTTTAGCCTTAGCATCACAGTTAGAATCAAGAATATCTTTATATTGAAGAAGTATATATTCTTCATCTATACCATGTTTTTTAGCAAGAGAACTAACACCTTTTATTATCTCGTTAGATACTCTTTCTGTTTTTATTAACGCCAAAAACTTCTCCCTCCAATTACCTTTCGGACCATAGGCTTCAAATACGGCAACCTCAGGACTTTTGCCAACTATGACAGCCATAGTAAATATTCTTTCAGCCTTGGTTAGATTTTTTCTATTTCTAAATGATGATTTATCGTTTTCTGGTATCGACGTACTAAACGTATACCTACATACATGCCTATCAAAATCAGTATCCATTTTATACTTATCGGCCTTTATAAAGCTACCAACAATAGTACGACACCATCCAGTACTAGCCCTCCAATTCTTTCTATCATGTGGATGGGCCATTTCTCCGCTTCTTAATATCTGTACAACACCACCATCATCAGCAAGAACCCAATCACCCTCAACCCCAAGTCTCCAGTTTTCAATAAGAACAGGGACTACCCCCTGTTCTTTAAGAAAGTAGTCCTCAAACTCGGCCACGTTCTCAAATACAATATGTTTAATATTTTTTATAATACCAGATTTAGCCATTGCTAATGTTCTTCTTCAGGATTACTTTTTAGTCTTGTCGATTTTAGCGCCCACATATATGATTCTTCAAGTCTTTCTATAGATATTGTTTCTTCCCTACTATCAATAGATTCAGAAATTATACATAAAGCCAATTTATAAAACATTGAAGACAATTCTTCAGCATCTTTACATCCACGCGGTAATTTAAATCTTTCCTTAATGTCTGCTACTTGCATTAGGATGGATACCCAGGATTTAACATTAATTGATTATATTCATCATATGTAATACATTTGGTTCCTATAGACACGGGATCTATTCCACATTCTTTTACATATAGTAAAAACGGTACGAGTAGTAATCTACACCTTGAATTAGATCTACGCTGTATTTCGTTTATGGGAGAATCGTAATACTTAAAATAAAATGACTGATACATTCTAGACATATCGGATATATTACTGGTTAGCATTTTTATCACCAAAATATACTATTTGATTAAATGGTAATATCTTGCCACGGCAAACCAAACATATGCTTTCATTTAATAAATTAACATTACCACACAAACATATCCAGCCATATCTATCTAATGAATATTGTATAATTCTATCATCTATAAATTTATTAACAGACAACTGTGTAGTCATACAACCTCTATTTCTATTGGATATATAGATTCAATGATCTTCTTCTTTATTTTAAACTCTTTAGTTTGCATGCCCTTTACATCTACAAAATGTACTGTATTATCAGCACGAAATTCTACAAAATCTACAATATATTTAACACCACCAGGTAGATGTATTGGAACTTGTCTTAATACAAATAAAGTATCTTTACCAATGTCATCCATAAGCTTAATATAATAATCTCGTTCCTTTGTAGAATGAAACATAATTCCATTAGTTTCAGCTTTAACAGCATTAAACTTATGCCTCCTTATTTTATTATTCTTCATTTTTATAGTCCAACCATCGCCGGTGCTTGGGTATCCATCCCTATGGGAATAGAAAAAGCTTTATTAATATCACTTTTCATTTCAATGATACATTTTTTGGGTATGGCCAATGGTGAACAAACGGCACCGCCATCAGCCACAGAAGTTGTTAATATAATTTTATCATCGTCTTCAAATATTAACATGCCAACAGAGTATATAAACTTATTTACAGTATCAAGACTATCTATAGGAGTCCATCCGGTACATAAATTATATGAATCAACCCATTTAACAGATACGGATTTAACTAACATTTTCATACTTTACTATCATAGTTATTACAAAGCCTTCTCTCACAGCAAGTAGTTCCTCTCTGGTCATTTCTATCACACCACTATCACCCCTACGACTATTATCCATTTTTTCAGCCGCAGATTTTGCTACTGCATTATTTTCGGGAATTATAAATATAGTTTTATCCATTCTTTTCTGCCCCACCCCACTTTCCAGCGGGACTAATCTTATTACGATTATCATTTCCTATTTGTCTATGATAGTATGCAGATAGAAATACCAGGCAACATAAAGCATGATCTATGTGTGGCAACCCACTCTCATCTATATCTTTACCAGACCAAAATTCGGCAAGGTGACGACGAGTAGCAGCATACACACGACCCCAGTCCATACCAAGTTCCCAGTTACGACTATTGTATCTATTGGCCCCATGTGTTAATACTTCGGCTAGGGCTATCTCTATGTCCGGCGGAATTAAATCCATCCTAAGTTTAGAATCATCGTTTTTGGTTGCTGAGTCTTTCATGTAGATAATATACAAAATAATATATTAAAAGTCAAGGGAAGTGTTAACAGGTGCGTTAACCAGTGGACGTGGTGAGAATTGAACTCACGTGCTATATGAAATAAATATTTCAAATAGTCTAACCATTCACGCCCATTATAAAATAGATAAACAATATATGGTTGCGGGGGCGTGAATCGAACACGCGACCTTTGGGTTATGCTTACTACTACAGCTTTCGCTGCTTCACAATTTTTTGTGAATTTGTAGTCTGGACTATACCTTCATCCTTTTCGTCACTAACGAATTAGGATGCCTGCCGCAATTACTCAATACCAAAATGCTCTATAGCATAAGAAAACTTTGACATCATCGAAGGGATGCGTGGAATCCATGGCTTAACGAAATCCCAGAGTTTTCGGCTGTTCGCGGCATTGAAGTTGATTCTGTTGTACTCAACTAATCTGCCGACTCTCCAGCGTCGCTCGGGATTTATATAGCCCCGCGCCCCACATTGACTTTCGATGTGACACAAGAGTTTTTCGACGCTATCTCGATCAAAGCCGTGTGTTGCTATCGTGATGCTCGGCTTTAGATAGTAAATCGAACCGTCTCTATGCGTCTTTTTCCTTTTTCGTATGCTTCCATCATCACACAAAAGCATACTCAGGCCGATAGGATGATCCATAAATCTGATTTTATCGGTGATTACCTTTCGGGAATCACGATGAAACCAGTCATGAATTACCCTTAATCGTCGCCCTTGAGACAGGTAAAAACTAACACGGTTTATCGCCTGATTGTAATGAACTTTAGGCGTTTTACCGAATAGTCTTCCCAACTCTTGGGCTTTCCGTTCCAAAAGGTCTGCCTGTGCCAGGCTGTGAACGAAGTAAAATTCAGCCTTCATTTCACTTCTGGAATCTCGCCTCCGTGAGGAAGCATCTCCCAGCAATGTCCCAATCACAAGCGACCGTTTATAGGAAACGGTGTCAATGTTTTCCCAGTCCTTCATAACAGGACTTTCTTTTTATGGTATTGATGCAGTCTCTACACCTTCTCTGAAACTTCCAGAGCTTGGCTCGGGATTACCCTAACCTCAGGCTTCCCCGAATTTGGCAGGAATCACACGCGAGTTTCCCCGCGTGCAGCCCTTTGCAAGATCAAATTTATATCTTGATCCTGCGGTTGAGCCCAACGAGCTACCTGACTGCTCCACCCCGCATATGGTAATCCATGGCTATGCCATAAATAGACATAGTTATGGGAAATAATTGGTTCTGTAATTTCTTCTTTTTCTTAAGGGATAAGATGCTTCTAATCTTAAAAAATAAAATTTCTAATTGCTTCTCTTATCCCTTATCTTAAATATAATAACTCATTAGATGTATTTTAGATAATCAGTCACGTCGTGAGACTGATCCGCCTTTGGCGGAATAGTAAGGTTTTTCCCTCTAACCTTATAAGGGGTTCTACCAGCTTTTGCTCAGTAGGATTCTGACTGGTAGTCCAGTTGCGACGCCTTGATAATTTGTGGTCAACTAATACGTGGCAACATATTGGTAATTATTAATCGTGAGTCAGTCGAAAGACTGATCCGCCTTTCGGCGGAAAAAATGATGGCCATAGTAGGATTCTAACCTACATACTGGTACTTAAACCAGATCCTTTACATCAGTCAGTTAAAAGCCTGATCCGCCTTTCGGCGGGTTAGATCATATGGCCATCAATATTCACGTCAGTCGGAAGACTGATCCGCCTTTCGGCGAGATGGTAATAATATACAAAAAGAAAATAACAAAGTCAATAGCATATGAAAAAATATAGAAAATATTTTTAGACATGGAATACTGTAACTATGAATTTTGAAAATAAAAAAGAGAAATTTCATTAGATTTTAAAAAATATAGCGGTAGGATACAGAGGCTATATTCGACCCCCCTACCCCTTGGAATCGGAATTCACTGATTTCAAAATCCGTTGGAGAATATTATGAATTGCTTGTATCAAACCACCAGTGGAAACTTAATCCAGGTTTCTATCCGGAAGGGGACGACTCCATCTGGCCGTGAGTATTTCAAGATCACGGATTCAAGGGGCCTGTCATGGCTAAGCGTGAATCCACGCGTACTACGTGAAGAGGATATTATTATTACAGAACTCACGCCTGAGGACGTCGTCAGATTATTTGGTGAACAAGTCGAGGCACCAGGTACAGAAGACGAGGCGGAGTAAGTAGAGGGGGGGTTCCCCCTTTTTGAACTGAAATAACAGGGCCTAAAGACCAAGGAGAGAGTGAGCCAGGCTAATGGCAATAGTGTACACCCGTACACCTCTCTGGTTCCATTACAACGTGGGCAATGGTATACTAAAATAAAGAGAATGAAGTAGTTACTACAATGACGATAATGGCCATAGCAAAGAATATGGTTATAGACAAGATAAGGAGCCATTATGGAAGAAGCAAACTATAATTATGGCTATGGTAATAACCATACTAGTGGCTATGGCTACAGTTGGGATCAGTCGAAAGACTGATCCGTCTACCGACGGGATGGAATAACGATAATGGCTTAAGTATCTATCCCTACGGGAAAAAATCTTATGTTAAACATTTATTTTCTTAACCATTAAGGAGAAACAAAATATGTTATTACAACAAGGTGATGTGCTGCTAACAGGAATTTCTAAAATTCCGGTTAATGGTAAAAAACTCAACCATCTTACCCTAGCAATAGGGGAGGCAACCGGGCATTCTCATACAATAACAAAGGGAAAGGCTGAACTCGTTGAATCAAATAAGAAGTGGTATTTAAAAGTCCTCAGCGAAGAGGCAATCTTAACACACCAGGAACATAAACCAATCGCTATTCCAAAAGGTGAATATGAGATTGGAATAGTTCAAGAATACAACCACTTTGAAGAAGAAATAAAAAATGTAAGGGATTAACATAGCCATATATAGAGGAAATTAGAGAAATATAAGAATATTAACATTTATTTCTCTAATTCTTTATTATGGCAATTTTGGAGATAGTGGTAGCTATGGTGATAGATATAGCCATTGTAACGGATTCAGTCGAAAGACTGATCCGCCTTTTGGCAGGATGGCTATGGTGATAAATATGGCAATAACTATGATAATAACCCTGATTACAATGGCGGATATAGCAATAAACATAGTTATTGCCATAATAATAGATCAGTCATAAGACTAATCCGCCTTTCGGCGGGAAGGAGACTTAGAATATGGAACTTCATGATAACATCGGTTATGGCGAAAACATCGATAATGAGAATCATAATAAACCAAATGGGAATGAAAACATTGCAAGGTTCAGGTGGGATCCAAAAATGATCCTAAAAGAAGAAAACGCTGAGATAAGAATGTTTATGATTAAAGGAACAGGAATAGTACAGGTAATACAAGCACTTGGAGCCGAAGTAATAGATAACTCATTAGAGAATTATGAACTCTTAAGTTTCGATAAAATCAATGGTAGGTATCGACCCTATTTAAAAATGTTAAATCCTTCTACTGAAACATGGCACATAGAAGGTGTACACCCTAATTGTAAAACCATAAGGGAGGCCATAGAATGGAGGAATGGATCTACGGAAAAACCAACAATATTAACATAGATATTGGTAATAGCTACGGTAGTGGCTTTAACCACGGTTATGGAAGCGGCTACAGTAATGATAATGGTAGTGGCTATAGTGATGAATGCAGCTATGGTGACGAAAGTAGCAATGGTTATAGTAACTACAGTGATTACGGCTATAGCTGTAGTGATGGCTATGGCTATAATAATGGCTATCACGATAATGACTATAGTGGCAATTATAGCCATGGCCACAATTATGGCCATGGTAAGTGGCGCGATAGTGGCTATGGCTATAGTGACAACCGTGGCTGTGGCTATGGTTGCTATGGTAGTAACTATAATTAAGTATCTATCCCTATGGGAGTAGGGGCTATATCATACCCGTCGGTAGACGGATCAGTCTTTCGACTGATAGGAAAGAAGCTATTATGGAAGTGAAAAATGATAGCCACAATTATGGTAATGATTACAATGGTGGTAACGGCTATGGTAGCCACTATATTAGTTATAGCTATAAAAGTGGTTATGGAAGTGTCTATGGTAATGACTATGGGAACGATTATGGTAACAGCTACGGTAGTGGCTATGGCTACGGTAGTGGCTATGGCTACGAAAGTGGTGGCTACGGTGACGGATACAGAAGTAGCTATGGAAGTGGCCATTGAATACCGCATACGCTGGCTATGGCTACGGCTGTGATAGCGGCTACGGTAGTGGCCATAGTAACGGCTTTAATGGTGGTTATGGTAATAACTATAGTGGTGGCCATCAGGACGGAAATGGCTACGGGAACAGCTGTGGCTATGATTATTATAATGATAGACACAGTAATAAATATGGCTATAGTAGCCACTACGGCTTCGGTTTCGGTTTCGGTTACGGAAGTGTCTATGGTGCATAAAATCAATCGTGAGTCAGTCGAAAGACTGATCCGTCTACCAACGGGACTGATCCGCCTTTCGGCGGGACTAACAATATTAATATAACTAAAGGAGCTATTCATATGGAAGAAACAAAAAAGTTTGTCGTCGTGACAACAGACAAGGACAAGCGCGGTGTATTCGGGGGTTATTTGGAAGTAGATAATTCAGAAGAATATGTAATCTTAACACAAGCGCAAATGGCCGTCTACTGGCCAGAAGTATTACACGGAGTGCTAGGACTGGCATCAATCGGCCCCCAAGAAGGGGCACGCATCTCATACCCGGTACCGGAGATAAAACTCTTTGGTATAACAGCTATTATGAATTGCACGGATAAAGCCGTGCAACAATGGCAAAAGGCTCTGTGGAGTAATAAATGAATAAGCAGCCGTCAACATTTGGCTATGGCTATGGTAGCAGCTATGAATACGGTAGCGGCTATGGCTATGGTAGCAGCTATGGTTATGGAAGTGGCCATGGTAATGACTATGGGAGCGATTATGGTAACAGCTACGGTAGTGGCTATGGCTACAGCTGTGGTAACAGCTATGGCTACAGCTGTTGTAACGGAGGCGGTATTGGCTACTCTCACAACCGCAACCATAATGACGGCTATAAATATAGTACTGGCTATAGTGATAGTCAGTAGCGACTACCAGGGTGACAAAAATGGTATCAGTTAAAAGCCTGATCCGCCTTTCGGCGGGTCGTGAGACTGATCCGCCTTTCGGCGAGGAAGGGGAATCTTATGCTATCAGGAGTAATGAAATTAAGGGAACCTAATAATCCCAATAATTCAGATGGACGCTTAGAGAAATATATAGTTGGGGAGCGTAAATCAGTGATTTATAAAGGTCCATGGAATAAGGATCTTATGGAACATTGGCTAATGGCTATGAAAAAAGCTGGTATTCCTGTAAAAAGAATACCATTTTAATCCAATGGAAAAAATAAATGGCTATAATAGCCATTACTATAGTGGCTGTGGCTATGGCTATAGCTATAGCTATGGTGATAGCCATGGATATAGTACTGGCCATGGTTATGGCTATGGATATAGCTGTGGTGACGGCTATGGCTATATATGGCTATAGTGATAGTTATGGTAATAAGTAGTGTTTATGAATATCCATCACTATAGGAGAGGAAAAATCATGAAAAAAGTCTTATCATTATCCACTTGGAATCATAGTGGAACAAAAAGAAAATATTATTGGGCAAATCTTCGATATGGCTTCTCGGTAAAGATAGCAAGGAATGTCTATCAAAAGATAAAAGAACTTATTGGTAAATATGATGTTTATATTCATGTTCCCTATAGGGATAAAACACAATCACGCACTCTTATGGAGCATGAGTTAAAAATGCAACTTAAAGAAAGGATTACAACTTATGACTATTAGTCTTATTGTAGCCACCATACTAATAATAATGGCAGGTGTTGGGGGATATATTATTGGGTATGCTGTAGGAAAAATTCAGGAAAGAAAATCATCAAGATGAAAAGAAGAGTTTTATCATTAGTGGCCTGGAAAGATTCATTATCAGGAAAGACTTATTATCGGGCAAATCTTAAGAATAATACCGCCATAAACATTAACAAGGGCTTATACCTGGAAATTGAATATCTTTTGGATAAGGGTAAGGCGTATATCAGCCTTCGGCCCATTATAGCCCACAATTAAAAATAAAAGAAAGGACTACAGTATGACTATAGTTATTAATGTTGTACTAATGATGGTAGCAGTTTTTCTTATCGGTTTTATTGTTAAGTTATTGATAATGTTATGGCAGCTATGGAGGCCTAGATGAAAACTATAGACCATACAATAAAAACCGCCAGAAATAAAGTCATGTATGGAAAACATGTATTTAGGATAAATCCTAGGGATGGGGTATTACCATGCTCGTTACCTGTCGAATTATGGCCCAAATGTGGGCACGGTTGTGAATGTTATCTAAAAAACAAATGTAACTCACATAAAAATTATATTGAGGAGAAATAATCATGAATCCTGAGAATCTAACAATAATGGATACCGCAATAGTGAATACCCACACCACTGCTATGCCACAAGTAGACTCAGCACGGATTATTAATAATAAAACTATAAATATTATGGCTGAACTTCGGGCGAAAATAGTCGAGAGAATAAAGGTAGGTAGATTCACGATTGTAGAAGTTGGAGCTACTAGCTTGGATGGACTAGAATACTCTGCTATCGGAATTGCCAGAAGAAGCGCTCTCGATAGAAACGATGATGAGGTAGGTTTCAATAAAGCTATTGCAAGAGCTGCAAAGGCCTTGAAAAAAAAGATGAATCATCAGAAAATTAACAGTGTATTAATGGGGTAATAATGAAGATCAAAATAAAGCTAAAAATCAAGGTCAAAGTTTCTTTATGTTAAACTACGGTTGTGACATTGAGGTCTGCCTGGTAGACAATACTGGGCAGGCTTTTATCCCAGATGATATAGTCAGAAATGCTAATGTGCCATGGTTAAAAACAGATGGCTTTGCAGCGGAATTTGAAACAGATGTATTCACATCAAACAATATACATAACCTCTCTCGCCAGATATACGAAAGACTAAATATAATAAAAAAGATAGCAGCTCAAAAGTTATTAAATATATCTTTATCTCCAGTCTATAAAATAAATGAAGAGCAATTTCAAACAGCTACAGAAAATAATAAAAATCTTGGATGTTCACCTGATACATGTATATACTATAATACTATGAATAAAGAAAATGTGATGCGAGAAGAAATCATCAAAAAAAATAGAATAAAAAAATTGCAGAATCTCCCATTCAGAACCCTTGGAGCTCATATACATATAGGTGATGATATATTTAGTGATCTTATAATACAAATGGCACAGCATATAATACCAATAATAGACAGAGATATTTGTAAAACACCACGAAAAGTAGATATACAAAGACGTAAATTCTATGGAGGCGCAGGTTGCTATAGAATAAAACCGTATGGCATAGAATATCGTTCATTACCTACAGATATTTTTATAGATAATACAAAGGATATATTACAAAAAGTAAATAAAGTAACTATCGATGTATTATCTAGAAAAAGAACAATATCATTTAATAGCTTAATAAATATAAGAAATATGGTTGATAGAGGTATTATAATTTCCCCAAAGTCAATTAATCCCGATTTATTGGGGCGGGAATGAATTTTGCAACTAACCGAGGGTTAATTATGAAATTAAAATTTAAAATATATGAAGAAAGAAGGAACCTTTTATATGAATGTTTTGACCATAAGGCTTTAAAAAACATTAACACAATGAAAGACATGGTAAGGATTAAAATAAATATAATATATAGTGAGCATATGGTTGATGCGTTATCTAAAATACTAATAAAATTATATAACTGTGGATGTAATGATAGTGCAAATTATCCCAATCTTGATGATCGTATTAAATTTATTAATAGAGAATTAGAGAAACCTAAAAATATTAATGTTGTAGGTAGTGAAATACTATACCCCCAATTAGAAACCATTAATTTATATAACGATGTTCTCTTAAGTCTAATAGATAAGAAGGGGAAGAAGATGGGGATTAATATATTCGCTATCGGGTTCCCTGTACTACATAAATATCTAACCAATATAGTTAAATGCTTATAAAACGCAATGATATAGTTGTGGTAGAATCAAGTTGTCGTGAGATAATAAGCTTTGAACTATTTAATATAATGATGTTTGAAATGATGGTAGGAATTAAAAGAAACATAGATATTTATCTTACCGGATCCATGAATCCTTACGAAACTTTAAAATATATTGATAACCTATCAGATGTTTTATTACTAAAAGCTAATGGTAGGATAAGAATAACGAATTGCAACGACTTAATTATCTGTCTTAATGAAAAATCAACTATTATACCAATCTCTTCCTTAATTACCGGCGTAATTAAGGGTGCTATTGCTAGAGAAATGAGTGACGCTTATATTGAGAGACTGAAGGATACAAATATAAATACATTAATAGCGTATTCCATTCTAGCACACATGGGGTTTATTGATAGCTGTGGTATACAATCATATAATCATTTTATATCCAATGTAAAATATATACATACTGCTAATTTAAATAGATTAAGTGAAAAGTTCTATAAGCGAAAAATTAAAAATATTACCAAAGAAGAGAGTAGTGCGGTAGAAATATTTTGTCCCAGTTCTAATATCGGAAAAGCAACAAAGCGAAAAATAGAAAATGGTCTCATATATTATTTTAGAAAATTCAAAGAATTTCATTTGGAGAATATATAATGCCATACATGATAGTAAGTTCCATAAATCCACGCTTATATAGTAAGATAAATAACGAAATACTTAAGGAGGCTATTGATATAAAAGATATGATTTCCATACAATTAAGAATTGGATATAATCAAGACCTTGTTAACGTATTTTCAAATATGTTAATAAAGTTTTACAATATAGCATATTCTAATAATCACAAAAAGATAATAAAAAAGACCAGAATATTTAAAAAATTGATGTCCACAAGAATGACAAATAATAATATAAATCTCATAGTAAAAAATATATTCATGTTCTCCCAAAATGAATGTAAGGATATATTTGGTGATATCTTGAGATACCTGATAAGAAAATGTAAAAAAGAAAATGGTCTTATAATTTTTATAACAACAGCACACGAACTACGCAAACAATTACTTTTTATGGGGGAATAAAATGATATTAAGATATAATAATATTATCTTAAGAAATAATTTGTGTAGAGAAGAAATCTGTAGAGATGTGTTTAATATAATGAATTTTGAAATAATAACAAAGTGTAATAATAATATATCATTGTATATGGCACATAAAATAACAGAATTAGAACTAAAAAAAATTCTTCATATAGTAAATAGCTTATCATTATCTGGAAATAAAATAAAAATAATAGATAGAACAAAAAAAACTATATCTTTAAATTCAAAATCAACTATCATACCAATCTTATCTCTATTAACCGGTATAATAAATAAAAAGATAGACAATATTGATGCTTATATTGAAGATTTGAATGGGAGTATAGATAAAGCAATAATATATTCAATTATAGCAAATATGAAATATATTGCCTCTCCAGGAATACTATCATACCATCAATATAAAAATAAATCAATAGGTCTTTCTAGCGGTTGTGCTAAAGAATTAGTAGATAAACTCTACGAGCGCAAGGTTAAAAATATCACTAGGGACGAGACTGAGGCAGTGGAAATTCTATGGAAATCTCCCGACATGCCAAAACCAAAAGATAAGCAATGGAAAATAATTAATTCAATGGTATATTATTTAAGAATGTTTAAAAAAGTTCATTTGGAGGGTATATGACAATAAGTGAAATAGTAAAAATCAATTTGAATGTCTTTTCCTCATCAACGGTACTGTTTATGGAGCACATAAATGATAATACCAAAATTAATTGCAGGAAGCAAGGAAACGCACAAAAGTTTACCAGCGCTTGCAAATCTGATAGTGAATCAGTTTCCAGTGAACCCGCCATCGTGTTGTTTTCCAGAACAAATATTAATAGATAGACTTATAAGATATGGTAATACAACAAGTCTACCGCATAATAATGTATTGAATACAGAAAGAGCCATAATGTTAACATCAAACAAAAGATTGGCAAGGCAAATAATGATAGAAAATAAAATACACACTATCGGTTTTGCTAAAGGACCACCATGCATTATAAGGCCTATTCATCATAGTCGCGGTAAACAGTTTTATGTATGTTATAATTCAATGGATATAACAAAAGCTATGACACAGCTATCGCAACGCAAGATTAGTAATTCATATGCATCTGAGATATTTAATAAAACAAAAGAATATCGTATACATATAACAAGGGATGGCATACTGGCAGTACAAGAAAAAACGCGACCACAGATTAATACTATATGCTGGAATCATAGAACTGGTAGTATTTTTAATGTACTAAGAAGAAGTGACGTTACAGTAGATATATTAAAAGAGTGTAATAAATGTCTGGAAATATTTAATTTAGATTTTGGGGCAATAGATGTGCTTTTAAATTCTACCGAGTTTGTAATATGTGAAATTAATACAGCCCCAAGATTAGAGGGATATATTACAGAAAAATACCAAAATTATTTTAGTAACTGGCTCGATAATAATAAAACGTATAAAATTACAAAAAACAATTATCTCGTATGGAGGAATAATGTTACAACAAGCACAGATAAAAATATCTCCAATTAGAGTAATGAGATTTAATAGTGATCTAGCAAAAAAGTATAAGATAAGTAATATGGAAACTTTAAGATCTGAAAAAATATCATCTATACTTGAGACTGAATCCAGACTAGATGGAACATTTGGTAAATATATAGAAAAATGGAAAAATCGGTTTATTAATACAGACACATTTACTGCAATAAAAGAAGTTACAACTAATAATTCAATATTCCCAATAGTAATAAAAAATAGAGTGATACCAGTAGGGAAAATAACAATAGGAAGCATATTTACAATATTATTAAATAGAAATACTGAAGATTCCGTAATATATAAAATGTACTATATGGGAACATCTATAGATTACCTTACGATAAAAAGGGAAGATTCATTAAAGAGATTTGGCAATATTATTAAAAATTGTGAATCATATATAAATATAATGTTCTCTAATACAGAAACTCAAATAGAACGAATAGTTAAAAATGTTAAGAGTCTTACACTATGTATAATTGATAAAATAAATAGCTATAATACTGATACAATATTAGCCGTAAATGTGTTTATAGAATATACACCGCATAGATCTAGTGATATATGGACTACATATGATAAACCATTTATTATACAAAAATCCAAAAAATTAAGAACAGTATTACATCCAATACATACATCGGGTCATCATTTAATGAATTGGCAAGAAAATGCTAGTACTGATTTCTAGAAAATTAACTCCCATAGAGGCTGAAAATATGATAAAATCTTTACCAAAGGGACAATATTATATATTACCAACAGAAGATATAGTACAAAATAAAAACAAAGTCGTAGTATCAGAGGTCGATGAGAGGGAAATTAAATTTAACATGAATATTTATACTGAAAATATAAAATTAAAAGAGGTGCTAAGTGGTGAAAGAAAGTTTGTGCCTGGCACAATGGATACAGAAACTGACTATGGAGTCATTAAAGGAGAGAACTCGTAGAAATTTAACGAGAGTTTATTTTTTGTCTTCCTCATCTGTGGATACATGCTATCTAAAACAACATAGATTAACTAGAAATGAGATACCATCAGACAAAATACAAGAATCTTCATTAATTAAAATGAGAATTGGTACTATAATCCATGCCGACATACAAGCTTCACTTGGGCCAAATGTTGAATATGAAAAACCACTAATATCTCATAAATATGGAGTGCAGGGTAGAGCAGATATAGTTGAACATAATATTGGCGATCCATTAATAGTAAGTGTTGCTGATATAAAGATTATTGGAGGTTATAGTTATAAGAAAATGTTTGGTAGGGATAAGGAAATTGGCGGAATAATAGAAAAATATAAAAAGCAAGTAGCTATAAATGGAGTAATGCTTGAAGAAGAGGGATACTTTCTAGATAGAATGTATTTGATAGTAATAAATAGGGATGACGCAAGATATAGGGAGGTTGAGGTTGGGGAAAAATATAAAGATATGGCCATAACATACTTTATGAACGTAATTAATTCGGACGAGAATATTAAGCCATTAACAGAAAATTCTCCAATGCACAAATGGGAATGTAATTACTGTGAATTTAAAACGAGATGCCTAGCAAATGAAACTAGTATGTAACGAATGTGGTTTTTTATCTACATGTACAACAGTAACAAATAAAAAATATTATAATATATGTATTAATTGTATACCCAGGTTATCAACTAAGGGGGAATTGGGAATATGTAGAGAATGTCAACAACTTGTGGTTGTATCAGATAGCAGAACCAGAATGCCAATATCAGAGTTTTTAATAAATCCATCGTTAGCATGTCCATGTAAAAGCACGAAATCCACTAGTGCAGTATACCCATACGATTATAAGGGTCCATCCACAATTATAAAGCTTAGGGATGGCGATAATAGTCCATCAATAGGGCTTGAAATAGAAATAGAGATGTTTGAGAATAAAGACATAAGTGAAGATCAAATGATGAGTATTGATAAGTTTAGAAGTATTATAAAGAAACCATGGTTTTATTATAAACATGATGGATCATTATTAAGAGGACTTGAAATTGTAACAATCCCGATGACATATGAATATATAAAAAAAAATAAAGATGCTATTATTGGCCATATAGAAAGTATAGGTAGAAATACCTATAGTAAACAATATGATATTAAAAGTAGAACTACCAAAACATGCGGACTACATATACACATCGGAATAAATAAGTTTACATCACTAACATTGTATAAGGTAATGTTACTAATACATAATAATCTAGATATAATAATAATACATTCCGGGAGAATATATCAAGATATGAAGAGGTGGGCAAACCTGATAGATAAAAATAACATGATAGGAACTTCATTATTTAAGAACTTTAACCATCATAGTATAATTAATACATACAATGGTAATACTACAGAATTTAGATTTTTTAAAGGTACAACGTCAAAAAGTGAGATAATGGCCGCAATACAATTATGTTTAATATTAAGAGATATTGCGGTTAATACATCACTTAGAGAAATTAATAACATAAAAGAAAAAGAGATAACATCCTATATATTAGAATCGAATTATGATGAATTGAAAAATAAGCATACTAATTTGCTAAAAATAAAGGAGAACATGGAAGATGTGCATAATAATTTTCTCCCCCAAGGGAACCATAGTACCAAGAGTTCATTTGGAAAACTCGTCATTTAATAATAATGACGGATGCGGAGCAATGTATATTAGGGAGGGCAAATTACAAACAATAAAGGATCTAAAATTTGAACAATTTTATGAGAAATTAAGAAGTGTACTTTCGATAGAAGATGAAAAAGATATAAATATAGCATATCATTTTAGAATAGGAACATCTGGCAAGATTAATAAAGATAATATACACCCATTTGTAACAAGATCTGGTATTGGGCTTATGCAAAATGGAATTTTACCAGAATACGGAGATAAGGAACGATGTGATACCAAGCATTTCGTAGAAGATATTATAGATAAACTACCTGAAGGATGGGAGCTTAATAACGCTATATTAAGTTTAATTGGTACAGCGTTATCTATAACAAAAACCGTGATAATGCTACCAACAAAGGTTGTAATTTTTAACAGTAAAGCATGGGATACAGATAATGGTATAATGTATAGCAATACGTCATATAAAATCAAAAGAACAGAAATGGTCATTCACGATAGTTATAATACTGGGTATACGTCACCAAGGCAAAATAATAGATATAATAATAATTATTTATTTCCAGATAGATATAGTGGTAGGAACTATTTAAACTCACAAAATAATGGGCAATATTCAGAAAAATGTATGTATTGTCACTCACCATTATATTTAGATACAGAAAAACGAAATAATAGTTGTATTGATTGTCCCAAACATTGTAGGGAATGTGCAGGAAGGCTTGAAAGTTTTTCGGAAAAGAATGCTAACATATGTGATAATTGTTCTGTGTTAGGATTTGGAAATGATAGAGAATTTGACATGAAAGGATATTTTTATGAATGATAATATCAGAAAGCACCATGAGATGGTGTCGGGAATTATTACGCCACCAGGTGAGGTTGATATTAAAGAAAGAAAAGATAGACCACAGGCCGCACCTGAATTCCCATCGCCTGAATACATGAGATATATATCTAATAAATATTACACAATAATAGACTGGAATATATTAAAGGTTGAAGTATTATATGAGAATGGTATAATAATAGCTATACTAGTACATGGAAGACTGAAGTGGATTGATGCAGACGAAATAAAGAGATCCGGTGATATGATCGGAGCTCATAGGGTAGATAGAAAAACTGAAACAAATATTATAATTGATATTGGCAATAATGTTAAGGCGGCTAATACTGATTGTTGGAAAAAGGCGCTGAATTTTTATCTGAATGTTTGTGACGATATATATAGATATGATTATCCACACATAAAAGCTACCAAAGAAGATAAAGAGGATATAATAAAACATATTAAGCGCATAAATGATAAAGAAACAAGAGAAAAATTTGAAAAAGATCTAGAAAATCTGGAGAAACGTTATGTACCTAACTTTAAAACGGCCATTGAGTATAAGCTGAAATCACAGGCAAAATAATATGCTTACTATAATTCTTATAGTTATTCTTATAATAATATTAGTACTAAAGATGATCGTAGCTAATAGAATGTTAAAAACAATGGAAGATATAACAGAAATTAGAAAAATATTGAATGAAGATTCAGCTCGTATTAATGGTGATTTAAAAATGGTTCTTGCACATATGATTAGTGCATATACAAACATTAACAATAAATACAAGGAGACTGGCGATGAAAGAAGCGAAAACACAATTCCGCGAGGGTGAGGTAAAACGTCCAACATTACTTGGGATATTCCCAGGGCACGTAATAGATCTAAAGATCGGTAACTTTATTAATGAAAGCGTGCCTTTCAATTTTCTTATCAAGTTTGCATCTGAATGTAGTGATATTGATGCCAAAAATGCTGACGGGGAAACAGTTAAAGCCGAATCAATGGTTGGCAAAGTGTTAATGTCAGTTGGCGCATGGTTCTCGGAGACACCAAAGCGTGAATCCGATAACTCCCGATACGTACGCTTCTGTGAAGCATGCGGCGTTGAGTTTGAAGAAAGGGATGATGCCAAATTAATAGGTGAAGTCGAGAAGATTGATGTACTGGGTGCGCCCGTGTTGGCAGTAGTTCGGTACGTTGTGGACAGCCGGGATAAAGAAAAGAGCCTGGAAGAAAGACGTATGTATGCCAGGGTGGTCCATTTACAAAGATGGGAAGAAGGAGAACCTCTTTCCTTGGAAGAATTGGACTTGGTGCCATTTTAAATAAAGAATAATATTCCAGGTGGGGCAATGGCGGAGGTTTAATTTTAATTAATTTAATGAAGGAGAAAAATCAATCTTACTTCAAAAAACTATCGTGGTGAGCGGCCTGGAATTATACATTAAAGAAAAGAAACAAATTAATGGAAATCTCAATATTATGTCTGTAATAAAAAGAAAGTATAATGAGAATTGCCATTCTGTGCCCATATTGTAGAAAATGTTACATATCTGGCATAGTGAATGAAGAACAAAGAGAATCAGAATTCATTAGATTTATTACATGTGATGAATGCGGTCGTAAAACTGAAATAAGAAAGGGTTATATAGATGAATACATTAAGAAAGGTAGTTCTAATAAATAGGACAAGAATAGATAGTTCGGTGTGGAATAAAGCCAAATCATTAGCTAGAGATATGTGCGTTATAACCAAAGCACAAGTTACCAGGGATGAATATATTGAACGTGCAATAAGTATGTTTAATAAATTCGTTGAAGATAATATGCATGATGAAAGGGTTCGTGGTAAGATATTTAAAAAGGAGTAAATATGATGATTGTATTACATAGCCCAAATATTGACAAGAGATATATGGTGTCATATATACCGAATAGTAGTCCCAGGATAATAGAGGTAATGCTAGAAAGAGAAATGTTAACCATTAAAGATGGTAATAGTTTAAAGACATTTAACGACGCTAAAAAGGAGGTATCTGATTACTATTTATGCTTAGCAGAGAAAATGGAAAGTATGACGGAGGCGGAATACCACTCACATTCACTATCAAATGTCCAAAGTGTGGCACAGAAATAAACGATAGAACAGATTATACTAGCAGTATAAGTGAATTATTAAAACAGCGAAATGGTAATACTAAAGAAAATATACGCAAGATAATTATAGAAATGTCTAAATACCATATAATATCTAAGAAAGATGTATATACATTCTTATCAAGAATAGTACTCGTAGAAGATAATATGATAAATAGGTTAATAAATAGATTTTATTCTAAAAAGGAATACATAACAAAGGGTATATTATATCTAGCTGCTATAATAAAAAATTATCACAATGGCCTTGAGAAAGCATCAATTATCGAAAGAAAAATGTATGGTAGTAAACCGCCAGTTCTTAACGAGCAATTAATTACGTTGTATGAAGGAAAGGAAAGAGAAGATTAGATGTACCATAATGAAGATGCTGAAAAAGCTATAATAGGGGCAATCTTATCAGATAATAATATAATAGAAAATATTATACCATGGATACAAAATAAAGATGTCATATATGATGTACAATATAGAATGATATGGAATGCTATACTAAAATTACATGAATCTAATACACCGATAGATATAATAACATTAACAGCAAAATGCAAAGATATATATGGCGATAGAATAGATATAATGAAAATAATCTCGGCATCAGAGTATATATCTCCACTAAATGCTGAATCTCATGCTAAAATAGTATGGGGCGAGAATGTTAAGAGACATGTATCTGAAAATAGTGATAGATTAAAAGAAGCACTAGCGCACAATTCAGATGATGTAGAAAATATAGTATTTAATCAGATGGAATATCTTCAAGAACTATTATCAATGCAACCATCCAAAAGTAATGAATTACACAATATAATAGAAGTATCATTTAAGGAAATACTATTGGGCAATAGTGTTATTAGAACGGGCCTTCCATATATGGACAGATTTGCTAGCGGACTTACAAAAGGAGAAGTAACAGCTATTGGTGGAAGGCCTGGACATGGTAAAACAACGTTAGCATTAAATATAATGAAATCATTAGTAGAGAATCAAGTTAATGTTATGTATATTAGCAGAGAAATGCCGAATACAGAAGTATTAAAAAAATTAATTTGTCAGGAAAGTGATAATATAAAATATACTAGTCTTAGAAGCATGAAGAAAGCATCTCCAGATATGGAAATAAAATTAATAACAACAAAGAATATAGTATTAGAAAAATATAGTAAATATTTAAGATTATATGATGATATATTTAATTTGTCTGGAGCAGTAAGAGAAATAGAGAGATGGAAACCGGATGTATTTATAGATGATTATATACAATTAGCTATGCTTGACAAGAGTCAAGATAGAAGATTTGACATAGAAGATATTATGAGAACATACAAGCGTGTAGCCAAAAAGAATCATATTAGTGGTATAATATTATCACAACTGAACAGAGATATAGATAATAGAATAGAGCAATCTCCCGTTATGGGAGACTATGCAGAGGGTAGTGCGGTTGAACATAACAGTGAAACCTGTTTATTTATTTTATATCCATATGTATTTGATAGTAATAATAAAAGTAAGTATTATTCAGAAATAGTAGCCAAAAAGGTAAGATATGGCACAGTTGGCACGTATCCCATAGGATACAATCCAGATAAGTGTATGTACTATAATAACGAAGAACAGGCTATTGAATCGGTAAAGGAAGGTAGAAATAGTGAGTAAAATACAAAGCGTAAATATAAATAAAATATTCTTATTAAGGTTAACCACGATAGGAAGATTAATAAAATATTTAAAAATAACAATATGTAAACTAGAAGAAGAGGCTAATGCTATAATTAATTGTGTAAGAAATAACAATCAGATTGATTTATTCGATAATACAAATAATAAGGAAAGTAATGAGCAAGAGAATAGGATTTGATGTAGATGGTGTAATACGAGATATATATACTCCGTTAATACAAGAGCACAAAAGAATATATCCTTTAAAATATATTGCACCATTCAATCAATGGGATTACGAATTAGAGAAGAATTTTCAAATTGGCAATGAAATATATAACTTATTAGATGAACCAGAAACATCTAAAAGTATTTATCTTAATAATGCACTAGTATATAAGCATATGGCCAGTATTATAAATACACTATTTGAGAATGGTAATAAGATTATAATTATATCAAGAAATGCTAGCCAAAATAGACTTATGTTATTAATGAGATTTATTAGTAAATATCGTATATATGTAGATGAATATCATATTGGCCATACACCTGACTTTAAACAATACGTACAATGTAATGTTTATTTTGAGGATTCACCAATAGAAATAATGAATTATGTGAATAGGGGATCACCAGTGTTCGTACCATATAGACCGTGGAATAATACATTAATAAAAAATAGTCTTATACACATGTATGGATCTACGGATATGCTGTTAATGGAAGTAACAAATTGCGTAAATAAATTAGGGGATATATTATGATTCTTCCGTACCATGTTGGCGCGATAATAAAAGCTGAAAATAATAGGATAGGTATACAACCTGAAGAATATATGATTGTATTAAAAATAGATTACATAGCAAATAATATAAAGGTTATGAATGCAAGAGAAGAAAAATTTATCTTGCCAATAAAAGATTTAGCGAATTTTAGAGTTATTGCAATGTCTATGAAGATAATGGAAAAAATTATAAAAGATGCTACCATAATAATAGAAATATTGAAAGAGAGAGTAGAATTTATTAAAAACGAAAAAGTGGCAATAGTAGGACGAAACGATAAGATATTCATAGAATCAAAATATGCAGCTCGGAAATTATTAAATGAGATAAAAACCCATAAAAACAATTTATCAATAGAAGATTTGGAAGAAATGATAGAATCAAATGGTATTGGAGAAACCAACAAAAATATAATAAATATAATAAGTATATTTTCCATGCTTAATAATTTAGATACATTTTCAATAGATTATACTGCTAATGGTACAGCATTGAAAAATTTTGGCAAAATAAATAATATTAAACTCAATTATGATGAAGAAGACTTAAGGATTGAAGAAGGCTCAGGAATTATGGAGGAAGATAATAATGACCCTGGGAGAGGAAGATAATAATGACCCTGGGATTTGATAAAAAATAACATTATAGAATTAGTTAAAAAGTTATGCATGACACAGGGGATACTGGGGATGCATGGTATTTATGGATTCTATTCACCTGGTAAAAGATTACATATGATATATGAACCCGTATCCCCGACAATAGCTATAAGTTGGGATAATGAAATGGTTTTTATTGTATATAAAAATAAAATTAGTCTGTTTAAGGAAGGCGCGGAATGGGAAAGAATTCTGGAAGACGCAGGCAGAAAACTAAATGAAGAAGAAACAAAATGAAGATTAAAAAATCTTCTCTCTTCTTTATTTGGCTTAAAATACCTAAAAGATAATAGGAATAGAAAGATATATAGTATCTATTACAGAATCTAATAATTGTTCAAAAATAGCAATGCATAGACCCACAAAAATATTAAAGATATCTAATCTTGAGAAGTGCTAGGTATCAATAAAAATTTTAGCATATATTGAGGGGAGGTCTATTGACATTTCTTTGGTCACTAATCCCATTAATGAAAAAATGGAGGAAGATACATTTGAAAAATATAAATAATTCTACGCAATCACAGACCCCATCAGCAGACAGAATTAAAACAATTCTAGTTAAAGAGATATCGAATATTATGCACTTACGCGGTAATGTAAAGCGAGTTGCTAAACCAGAAAAGAGTGATACTGAAGGGATATTCAAAAACTCAATATTAATGAAAAGTGTATATGAATCTGAAGATAAAACTATAAAAATGATTTCTAGCACATATTTAGATTCTGGATTAATTGGTATATACGAAAAACGTCTTGGAGTGGATGAAATTGATTTAAGCACTGCTATACGCATAAATCCAATAAATATCATGAGTCTTATAACACAAATATTTATAGGTCACGATAACCCAATAAAGAAAGTTAATATAAAGGATCTGATAATTACTAGAAAAAGAGATAGTGAGAACAATATATTATTCATTTCCATAACATCAAATTATGCATCATTAGATATATACATGTCTAATAACGATTTTGAGGAATTAATCGAAATATCTAATGATATAATAGAGCTTGTATTTAAAAACCAAACCCCGTCCAGTGATTGCCAAGTAATAACGTAGTTATGGCTACGCCATAAAAATAATTAGCTCCTCCAGCGGATAGGGAGATGGCTATTTTAGTATCTCCCTATTTATAATAAATTATTAATAGCTATTTTTTATTAAATACGAATTCTACTATTTTTTCATAAAGATAATCTACTAGATATGCTTGTATTTCATGATTATTAACATCTATATTTACGTGAATCGTGTGTAATAAATACCATGCTATATGAACGCATTCATGCACTATAGTATTTTTACTATTTGTTCGTAATACACATACTATATTATCACCATCCATTAAAACATGACTATATGGCATTAAATTTAATATTTTACTATTTAAATTATAATGCACACACATATCTTTTTCTAGTATACCATAATCTTCACAATACCATATATCAACATTACTATTTATTATTGGTATATCAAGTCTTTCATATTTAGATATCATAAAATCTTTCTTTTTAAACACTTACATCAAGTCTTTTCTTATATGGTATTATTTTGTTATATAATCTCTTTAAATCAATAACATCATATTCACAATGTTCGGTAATATATTTTAATGATTCTTTATCACCACCCATGGCCTTTATCCAGAAATTAAAGTTTATAGCAGTCTTGTTAGTATTACCTAAAAGAAATTCACAAGCAGTAGCAAGCCTATTAGAATTAAGTCTAAATTTATGACGTACCACATAATATAAATCCGTGTGTACAATTTCACCATAGGCTGGAAAGTCAATACCATGATAAACTGCACGAGAGCGAATATAACTAATATCAAATTTAGTACCATAATAAGTTACCACCCTATCAAATCTTTTTAAATCATTAACACATTGCTGTACAACTCTTTTATCCATATCACCGGACTTTAATTCATGTGATGTAATTGTACGTTCATAAATTTTGTTAGTAGCGTTATCTAGTATGCAATAACAATACATAATACCATAGTTAGCTGCCAGATTAGATGTTTCTATATCGAAAAATCCGATAGTGCCTCTATTTGGATTTTCACTTATATAACACGAATAATGCTCAAGGTATGTATGTGAATGTTTGCATCTATGTGAGGCCAACCATACTATTTCATCTTTTTTGAGTCTAGCCACAGGGGCTATTGGCATAAAAGCACTCCATGTTTAACATGTGTATAATATACGAAAATTAAATAAGAATATCAAGGACTATATTATTGTGTCCATGCATATATCAAACTAAGTGGAAGTGTAAAGAATACTGGAAATAACAAAAATGCCATTTGCCATCCTATATCTATTGCCACGTCATCAGAATCATCATCAGAACTTAATGTAGAGAATATAGCTAACTTAAATAACACTCTCATTGCAATGCCTATTGCAGGGTTTTCTCCACCGCGGATCATTCCAAATATTCCCTCAGTTAACGGAGTATTAATAAATCTTTTTAATATTCCAAGACTTTCTACACCTATACTAAGAGCAGACATCGCACCCCTTGATATTATAAACCTAGCGACAGCTATAGCATCATGATCTAATGTTTTGTCATTTATATCATACTTCTCTTTACTTTTCAAATATTTAAAGGCATCATATGTTCTTGTAATAGAATCATATTTATTGATATTACCAGATTTAAATGATTTAAATATTCTATAGTCATGCAACATTTGTTGTAGCGGATAGGCTTTATATAAAAACAACTGTGAGCCACCACCAGAAAATGCTTCACCTAAATTAACCATAGACATACCAAACATAGTATTTGACACGCCGTTACGAGCTATAGATACAGCCGTATTGTTTAAAAATCTTTCTGGTATGTTGCCAATTATTTGTTTTCCGGTCATTGGATCATTGTAGGTATATTTAACATCACTTAATTTATCACTACTTCCAAGTATTCCAGCCGCATCAGCAGTTAATAGATTAATAACAACGGATTGCTTACGCATAGTGCGTTCGCCCTCTGAGAATGTAAATAATTCCTTGCCAAACCCAGGAAACCACCATGACATTTTCCATGAAATAGCCCTTTTTAATCTATTATCACCAATATCCCCCATTATTTTAGTAAATTTAGCACTAAGATTACTATAATTATTATCTTCCTTAGACGTAAGTATAAGGTCGAAGAATGATTCCTTAAGGGACTCTATATTTCTACGTTCTTTCTGAGATGTTAACCTATTATATTCACGGTTTAATAGTGCTAAGAACTTTTTTACAGATTTTACATCTTGTTTATTCTTTAATCCACGCTCAACAGCTTCCATCTTAGCCTTGATTAACTGAGCCTTATTATTAATACCCTTTAACCTTGAAGCCTCAACTGTTCTTATGTATTCATCCATTACTGGTATACTGGATTTAGAAAAATCCTTACGACCCCTTTTTAACATACTAAATATATCAAAAAGAGCTCTTTTAGGTATTTGAAATGGTACACCAGGTATCTTTAATATAGCCGCATCAGCAAACCTTAAGTCTCCAGTCTGTGCCATAACATCCATAAACATATTGGATATCTCATCAGTGCCTACATGTTCTATAATAGCATCCCATTTGGCCTTGGGCTCGCGATCATCCTGGTCGTCTAATATTGACGTGGCCCTGGAAATTGCATCCCATCCAAAACGTATCCATTCATTAGCAATTTGCGTTCTATTGACAAGGGCGCTAGATGAACCTAGTAATGCTGCCGATATAAGACCCCTGGTGGTGGTAATAAAATTCATGGCAGATTTAGCATCCCATGTTCTATTGGTACCTGGTAATGAATTCAGGATTGATGCAACTCTTTCATATGAATAGTCTATATTACCAATACTAGCCTTGGACGTTGGATCAAATAAACCTATCTTGGTTCTATTAACTAGTGATTCTATAATAGATTCAAGTCCAACGGGCTTTGTTGAAGATATGTTGCTAATGGTATTAAGTAACGATGCAAGTAAAGACATTCTTTCTATACCATAAAATAATCCATCAAGATAATCATTGAAAGCCAATGGATCCTTACGCCTATGTGCGGGATTTGTCCATAATGAACGATGTTTAGAATATCTATTCTTGCGTAATAGATTAAGATTATTTGTATTTATAGCCTCCTTAATCATATCCTCATTATCATTTACAAACGCAAGGGTTATTTTTAGGTCATTAAGGGCTTCCTTGGCTTCAGCAATACGATCCTCTGTACCTTCCTCATTAGACAAGTCAGCTATTCTATCCGCTATTTCATCCATAGCAGCTACTATATCATCATTTATCACGGAAAATTCATACAACCTTGGCGAATAATTATTAGACTTTCTCTTAAATGTTGATAATGGCATATTAATAGAACCTTCATCATCTATATGTAGATTAACTATACTCGATAGCGTTGATATAATACTATTATATATTTCTTTACCCTTATCTACGCCAAACGCATTATTAATCATAGTCTGTATATTATTATATTCGCCCTTCTTATCAACTGCAAACCAATTATTTACAGATTTAAATTCTTCAGACATTAACAATGATGAATTATCAAATACATCATCATATAATGCCCTTATCTGTGAAATGGCCTCCCATAATGTATTATATTGTATGCGATGTTCACCGACTATTTCAGTGGCAGTGGGTGCAACAACATCAGGTGCAAATGATACTAAACTATGCGGTTGTTGTGACATAAATGTAAAATCAGCCCAATCTGATTCATCATATTGTGCTAATTCATCAAACTTATTTATAGCCTTACCATATGTCTTAAAATTATTAGACCTATAAAAACCGTCTCTAAACATACTTATGTTTATTTTCTTGGATTTACCACCCTTCTTGCCATATATATTCTCTATTCTGCCATCACTATATTTAATCCTTGTAACAATAGCATGGTATACCTCTGCACCGCCAAGTAATGGATCAATCTTCTTTGTCATTATATACTGATATACAATATCCCTGTATTTAATTTCATGTATCTCTGGTATGCCCTTAGATAGTTCAATTTTAGATAGTTCAGTATCTTCAAGATTTCTTTTAACATTTATTTTATGATATACGTTTTGTATCTGTAACATATCCTCATCATCTGGATTATTATCCCATACAACATATTTCATCTGTCCATCAAGAAGATCATTTATCATGTCATATGTATAATAATTTAATAATGAGGCTATTATTGATGAACGGGGTATTTCATTTTCTTCTATAGCCTTACGTTCATTAGTTTCTTCATATATAATATTATGTAATACTGCCCCAGATTTATCCCTAAATGATCCAAGAAATATAAGCCTATTTCCAGCCCTATCTCTTAGACCATGTAATCCATCAATACCACTCCCCTTCGGAACCCATTCCTCTGTAAATATATCCTGAATAGCAAGTGTAGCATCTATGGATGACATAAGTTTAGACATAGTACTATTATGTCTAGCTTTAAATTTTGATGTTTTACGACGATACTCCTCTGTAACAGATACAACCTTTTTAAAGAACTTATATATATACCCAAACTTATCATTAGATAATGCAAATGCAACCGGAGGCAATATTTGTCTCTCTATTTTATTAAGTCCTTTACCGCCCCTTGTTTCTTGTAAGTTTAATAAATCACCAATGGTCTTACTGGCCGATATTATGCGCCGTGGGCCAGACTTAATTATAGTCTGTTTTGACCCATACATACTATACATATTCTGTACATAATCTTTTAATGGGTCTATTGTTATAGATGGATCATAGTCAATATAGTTTTTTGCAGCAGCATTCTCGGTTAGTCTATTTAATAGCATATCATGTAATTTGCCATGGGCCTTAAGTGCAAGAGAATTCTCTTTGCCTGGTTTATTAAACTCAAGAGATGCCTCGTGTTTTGAGCCTATAAAATCATTTATAGCTGATTCAGCATCAAATGTAAAGGCATTTATAGTGCGTGATACACTATCATCAATATTATTGGAGATTACATCACAATTAGCCACAGTGATTTATATTCCTTATTCTATTGAGAATGTTAGAAACGTTAGAAACTCTTGATTCTTTGGTACCAATTTTACCTTTTATACCAGACTTTGTAAATAAATATTTAGCATATCTCTTATCATATTCAACCATCATATCCTTGCTCATTAATTGAGCCGGTAATAATCTAAGCACACCTTTTGTCTTAAATCCTTTATAATTTATACCATACAGAAATATTAATGTTGATATATTTTTGTTTGGTAAAGCATCAAAACCTTCCTTATATTTATCTATAAAATTAGAAAACTCTTCAGAGTATTCATATCTGACAGCACCTTTTTCTGGATCCATTCTAGCCATGGCAGACAATGAATCATCGTGTTGCTTATGTATTTCCATAAATTCTTTTACCATATTCTTGGTGAATTCATATGTCTTGGCAAAACCATCTGGATCAGATTTTTCATAATCAGACATAAGTTTTTCACCAAAATCATTAAACATCTCACGCATCGTCATAATGTGTGCAAATTTATGATCGTTTGGATAGAACACAAATGGATTTGGACTAATAAAGCCTAACTTGTCTGAATGCTTCTTGGTTTCCTGTAAGTCCCTTAATTCAAGAGCTGTTAACAGTTTTTCCGTGGGTACAATTCTATTGTTAACAGACAATGCCTTCAGTGGGAGATATTTACCTCTAGCATTGAGTAGACTATCATTAACTCTATCTAACAATGATGCAGAGATAACATTAGCGTCAACAATTCTGTTACCATTTGCATCAAAGTATAACGAAGATATCTCACGACTTCTCTGTATATCTCCAGATAGTGTTTTTACTTTACCATTATTACTTATTCCACGCCTATCCCTACTGTAATTAAACAGTCTACGAATGGCAAAAAGATACGATATATCACCAATATTACCCTTGCTACGTACTTCAATTGGCTTACCGTTAACTTTATAGAACATCTTTGTTAACAACCATGTTGGAAAATTATCATATTCCATAAAATTAATACCAGATATTATACCATATTTCCATTCGTCAACAGCTGCTTGTAGTAATAGTGAAAGTTCAGTTTCCTTAGTTGTCTCCAGATAAAACTTACCATTTCTTTCAATTATTTTATCATTGTATTTATTTACCAGGTCAACAGCATCGTCTTTATTGAGTAATGGCATCCAATTTATAATAACCCTATCCAGTGGATCATATACCTTAACTATCTCGCCATTCGGGAGTGTAAAAGACATGTTTTTATATGCCAATGTAGATAAAATTGTCTTAGCTACCACGGTATTGCCCTGGGCAGCATGAGATTTAACATTAGATGTTATAATCTTAAAACGATCACCCTGGTTTTCCAATTTGCCAAATGTGGATTTTTCCTTAAATAAACTAAGTGGGTATCTCTTACTACGACTAGAGAATTCTTCAGATTGTGAGAAATTGAGCATTGAATTTATTAAATCATTACTAACGAATTCTATGAATATTTCATCGCCATCATTATCGCCCTCATACAACCATGCAACATCCTCTGGATGAAAAAAACCAACCTCACCATAACCTGATACAACCCCAGTAATTCTTCTTGGTATAACATTAGTTGTATTTAGTATTGGTTTTCTATGAGTTAATGTGTATAATTGATTATTTGATTCAAACCACTTATTTATAACTTCCACTAACCTGTCCATACTTTCTTTATTTCTAATACCATCATGTATAAGACTTGTTATAATACTGATAGAATTAGTATCACCGGAATCCTTTATAGCTCTTATAATGTTATCTCTTATAACAGAATTATCCAATGATGGTACATAACCATCCCTTGGTATATCTAAATGAAGGCCTGGTTTAATGTGTAGCATAGTTCCAAGACCTGATACTGGATTTCTGGCTTTATATAATCCATCATGTAGAAACCAGTTAGTTATCATTGGGACAATTTGTTTCATTAAATTAGATGTATATAATATTCCACCTGTCTTTCCAGTCCTTATATAATAATCTATCTCAGATGGTAATTCACCTTCCTGTAATTCACGATATAAAAATGTGGATAACTCACGACCGGCAAGTAGAACAGCCTCATCTACTTGCTTTCTTTCATCTACAGACATGTCTTCAATATTCTTATCAGACAATATCTTGGGTCTAAATGAATATAGTTTACTTAAATACATATCAGATATTTTATCATACCATTCTCCAATGGCCCTTAAAAGGTTTATACCAGTTTCAGATTTATCAAAATCCTTATGAACAGCTAATTCAAAGGCGTTTATTGGAAACGCTGCACTTTTTTTAGTTCTATCATGTACTTGCAATATCCTGGTAGATTCCTCTGGTAGTGTGTGTATCTTATATAGTCCATCTTTAGCAAACTTACCAGATGATTGTTTCATTTCTTCTGTTGAAGCAAGCCTATCGAATGTATTACCGGCAGCATCTTTCCATACATTTCCATCATATTCTGCTACAAGCTGTTTTTCAGATCCAATATTTTTGTATACTTTAGTACCATCAATAGCAAGAGTTTCCAGCATTTTAAAATTTACATAGTCATCCATATTTTCTGTATTAAAATATCTAATTACAGATTTTATCACACCACCACCTATACCAGAGACTTTATGTATCTTAGACATAAGCCTGCGTGATATACGCATACTTCCATCTTCTTTGTATGTACCATCAGGCAGGAATAGTTCCAATGGCTTGCCATTTACCTCTATGGTTACTTCCTTGGGATTTATTATCATTATACCTGAATCACCAATACCGCGTGGCACCCATCCTGGCACAATATCAAGTTTTAATCTACGGTATTCAGCACTAATACCCTTTTGGTTAGCCAAATAATAATTACCCTTAATAGATTTCATTTTCGTATGATATGCAGCGATCTGAGAATATATTCCATTATTCTTTTCATAAATAGCATCACCTGACTTAAGCATTTCTTTAGCTTGCTCTCCAGTAATGATAGTATCACCATACGAAGTCCTGGTATTTACTTCAGATTTAAGAAATTCAATAAATTCACCCCTATTCATTCCATGCATAGAGGTACCAAGTAGTTTTTCTGGAACGGCCGAATATATAAATTGTTTGTTATCACCACCTGTTTCAGCAAAGAAGTATAACAATCTATTTGTCGCACCACGGATAAAATCATTATAAAAATGTCTTTCCAGCCTTTTTAATTGGAACTCATTAAATTCCATATCATAATCAGGCGATGCTTGCACATAATTACTATGTGCTTCACCAGTAACACGATTAATTCCAGTTTTATTAACATATATCATATTATATGGTATGTATATTAATTTATTCTTTACACCATACTTAAAACTATCCTCTTCTATGAAATTCATAACAGCAGTGGCCGGATTAGCCTTATTAGTAACTGGATTAACTTTACCCATTGGAATAATTTTCTTTATTAACCCACTTTCATCAAGCATTACTTCAAATACGGCCCTGTTTTCAGCCTTCATTCCAGTACGTATTGAACTATTGGCCTTTTGATAAAAGTTTTTTATCTTCCTATTAAACCCAGCGCCATTCTCCCAGAACTTTATACCAAATTTAGTTCCAGTAATACTTTCAACCATTTCTATTATAGCTATTTTATATTTATTAAAATTAGTTTCATCAAGAAATGACTTATCTTTAAACTCCCTGGCAACTTCAACCAATTTAGCATATCCATCTTTACCAAGATACACGCCAAACGTGTTCTCAAAATATCTATTTACAAACGTACCAGGTTCAAGATCTTCCTCATCATCAACATACTCTTCATTGGAATCATCAAACCATTCAAATGTATCGGGAGATTCACGACCATCAAGTAATTCGCTTACCTTCTCAGCACCCTCACCACGATAGAATCTCTCGGCAAGAAAGTATGGAGCATCTTCATCTGGCAATAAATTAAATGTGTTCTTAATTCTGTTAATAAGATGTTTTATAAATATCTTAACCTTATTATACAGGCCTTTATTCTTTATTCTATTTGCATAATGGTCACCAATAAGACGTGCCAATGATTCATGGCCATACTTATAATACTTAGACGATTTGTAATCTACGCTACCATTTTTTATGGCAAGAGCAGCTGAACCAGTATTTTCAGCAGCCTCTACAGCTTCACGGTATAATTGTGCTAAAAATGATATTTTCTGTAATGTATTAAAATCACTAGTTTTTCTCTGTTGATTAAATATTTCAAGATAGTAGGAACGCCTTTTCCTTAACTCATTTATTGCGGCAGTATTACCACGTGAAGACAAACCTATTGCTATAGCATCTTCTGTACTATTCTCATGTGATAATACTGGAACATCTAAAGTAAGTGTCTTTAATGCTTTTTGAATTATTGGATCTTCTTCAAGCATATTAATATAAATATGTGCATATTCATGTGGTAATGTGGCCTCTGTTTCTTTATTAGATACTATCTGAACGAGACCATCAACAGCCCTACCGATGGCCTCAGTGCCCCACCGGGTAACAAGTCTGGCAACCGTTTCCACTTTAATAGATGGAAAATGTTTTTTTAATCTATAATATGACTTGGCCAAATTAACTTTATTTACGGCTTCTCGTATAGGTTGAACCTCTTGAAAATCACCAGAAATATTAGATATGTTTATTATAGCGGCTGATGATTTTAAATCTTTTTTCTTTTGTGGTTCTATAATTCCTTCTTCAATAACTCCTGCTTTAACAATTTCAGCCTCTTTAATTACACTATAATTCTTATTTGGCCCACTGTAGTCAATTTGTCCTTTATGGATGTCATCTATTGCTTCTAAATCATAATAATACATTTCTGGTAAATTCTGCCGATCAAGATCACTTGCCAACTTACGAGAAGCACCAATCTCACCAACGGATTCCAACTCCTTTAATTCTAATTCAGAAGTTCTTTCAATTTGTCCGTCTATAAAATTCCTTTTACCACTCACTACATATCTAACGCCATCAAGTCTTATTATATCACCTACATAATACATTCCCTCTTGTCTATCAAGTCTCTCTTTCTTTAATTCCTTAGGTTTATGGGCATCCATCCCTATGGGAGCCGTTGGGGTAATTAATTCAGTTATCTGTTCAGGGGTAAGGTCTTCCTGCTTATTAATAATCTTATCTATAGTAGAACCTACCTTAGATATAGTGCCAGTAGGACTAACTGCCGGTTTTTCAGCCTTTACTAAAGTTGTTTTTGTTTCAGCGCCAGCCAGACCAGATCTTTCTTTGGTACTTACTATTAAACCCTTTTTATGCAAATAATCTATTGCGGCAAATACTTTTCCAGAATTATAATTACCAGATTTATCTTTAATAGATACCTTGCCCTTGGTAAGATTTTCTATTTGATATCCTATTAAGGACACAACGGTATTCCTATCTTGTATTGGCAAAGAATCATATTCAACGCGTAATGCATCACGTATTTGCTTATTTTTGTTTAAAAATAAGTTAAATACTTTTTCAGATGGGGTCTTTCCGGTAACAGATGTTACTTTACCATACTCTTCTTCATGTAATATATTGGACAATATACCAATAGTACCTTCTGGCTCTGCAACACCTTCAGGTTCACTAATGCCTTCAGGCTCAATAATATCAGACTCTCCAATAGGTTCCCCAGTAGGCTCTCCAATCCCTGGTTCTATAATTGGCTCAACAACAGGTGCGATAGGTTTAGTTGGAACTATAGGTTCAACCGGTGTAATAGGTTTGGGTTTTGTAGCTTGTGAAGGTTTTACCGTGGGAGCTATTGCCCGTTTTTCAGATGGGGCAAATTCACCAAGTTTATTAGTCTTATAATAAGACTGCATAACTTTAGCAAATTTAACTTTTTCTATATTATTAAGATCGTCAGAATCAACAACATGATTAACGTATGCATGTAATAATGGCGTATTACCAGTAAGGGTATGATATTCTTTTATTATTTTAGCAGTTTGTAGTCCGCGACGACCAGAGGCACCAACAATACCAGATACTGTACCAGATATATTACCACCAATAGCACCGTATGCCACGCTTTCTTTAAATCCTGGTGACGACATTTTGTCGCCAATCCAATCCAATGTTATATCTTTATCATTTAGACCCTCTACAATGGCTTCCTGGAGTAAAAATTGTACGCCTTCAGTAGATGCCTCAGTAAGTTGTCCAAGGCCGACAGATTTAGTAACTGAGAGTATTTTAGTAAGCAAAGTAGTATTTTCTTTGGCAAGTTCGGTCATTGACAGGGCAGCCTTTTCAGCAGATTTCAATCTACCGACTCCCGGCTTGCCAGAGAATCCAATATATTTTGATGCAAACTTTTTTATTAGTGGTTTTGCTGCCCTATTAGAAAAAAATCCAAGCGTCTTTAATACACTCAAAGGAACATACGATTCAAGGATGGCGGCTGCTGGACCATATAAACCAAGGGCCTCGCTAGCTATATCTATCGACTCTTGGTTAGAAGCACCATTTTTTCTAGCTTTGTCAAGTGCTTGGCTAAATGCATCACCACCCTCCATTAAACCAGCAGCAAATCTAGCGCCCCATGGACCACCTAGTGCACCAGCACCTATAATTACACCCCAGGATGTAAGCACATTTCCCAAACCACGGGCTAAGTGCGGAGCCTCAAATATTTTATTATATTCAAATGGATTATCCGCATACCACTCATTGGCATTACGTATAAAATCAACATCTTGCACAGTCTTTCTGGCAAACTCTTTAACAAGGGAATATACAAGAACGGCTTCCTTAGTCTTAATTTTATTTTTAGGACTAACAGCAGTTTCTATAAGATTCATACCAGATATATATGCTGTAGCCATATTTGGTATAAACTCAGATGCAAATGTAGCTACATGGGCACCGAGTCCCTCTATAAATGAAGGAGGTTCTCTATCGGGTAGAAATCTGGCATTTTTAAGATCGGGACGAGCCTTAACGGCCAGCGTAAAGAGATCTAAATTAGATATATCTTTATATTTATGTGGTAATGTGTCTCTTATCCTGGCAAGATATTCGTTTATACCTATAGGCATCTGATTTATGGGCACTATTACTCCTTACCAGTTCTTCCAATTTCCAGGCCCTTACGTTTATATTGTTCCTTTATGCGAATACTCTCAATTCCTCTGTTTATAACATCAACACCAGAGCCAATAGATTCCTGCATAGCATCATCATGTCTCTTTTTAGTCATTTCATACGCCTCAAGGTTCTTATACATTTTTATCATAGATGACATATAATCAGCCGCATATGGATCTTTGTCATAATCAATACTATCAAAGAAGCCAGGGTTAATATAAAAGTCTTCAAGTAAACTTCTAACACTACCCTCAGCCTCATCAATAAGACCAGCCTTCATATTAACCATATACTTATTAAGTTTATTTTGTTGTTCGTCTGGTAACTCATCCATAAACTCCCACCATCTTTGTTTACTATCTATAAATTGAGCAAATGAATGTAGTATTGTATTCTTGGCTTCGGTAAAATCTTTAGTACTTTCCAATAATGTTACTGGCGTAACCGGTATATCATCAGCTCCTATTGATTCATTTATCATTCTCATTCGTTGGCCTAGTTGGTTATACCTATTAACAGTTTCACTACGAAGTTCTTCAAATTCTTTATTTGGGTCAACCCCCTTGCCAGTTGTCTTGCCAATTCTCGTAGCAAATTCCAACATATTGCCAGTCTCTTGTATTCTGTTACGTTCAGCTTCTATCCTGAGCCTCTCTCTATCAGATAATTCTTTAAATCTATTAGACTCAAGGCTAAGGAATGCATTACGTAAAGCAGATAATTGATTTTGATCTAAATCAATACCATATTTCTTTTTTGCAAATTCTATGGCAGCCATAGTTTCAGGCGCACTCATTTCAGCGCTAGACGACCAGTCACCCTTATCCTGTCCACTAAATAGATCAAACAATTCAGGTGCAACATTACTCATAATATTGGAGTATTCGCTTTGTAACTTATTAATTTCACTCATTTTATTCTTATATCCACCTATCTCACCGGTTATATTGTTTAATATTTCACGCATACCAGTAAGATCGTCTGTGCTCTTCATCATGGATTCCTCTATAATACTCGCAGCCTTGCCAGTAGAATTTTCTAAACCCTGAGCCTCTTTTAACACGCCACCCATCTTAGTAAAATCAGACACAGCTTTATCGTACGAACTACGTATATTAAGCAATGTTTCATATAATGTGAGCATGGTACCATGTGCACGTTGTTTTTCAGCCTCCGTTTGCTGTATCTTCATATTGAGCATCTGAACACCACGATCTTTATCAGCTTCCTGTGACAACCGTTGTTGTTCAAGCATTCTGCTTAGAGCATCAAATGCATCACTACCATTAGACATATTTATTCCTCTCTAAACAAATAATTATTGAGCCTTAAATTGTTCATTTTGTAACTTTAGATTAGATATTTGCATATCAATCTCAGACATTCTTTGCTTTTCTTCCATATCAGTATCAAGCATACTTAAACGATATTTATTGTATAGTGATGTTTTTTCACTAAAAAATGCCGTATCGGTCTCGGCCTTAGATGCCCTGTATCCACCATAAGATGAGCCAGAGAATGACATATCGGTCTGTCCGGTAGACACATCATATCTTTCATTTATTTCCCTAAACGATTCACTGGTTACATCATAAAGAGTACGGGTATCTGCTCCATATACACTTGTAACAAGTCCACGTTTAGCACCAAATGCTTGTTGTAATGCAGACTTTTGTTTTCTTAATTCACGAATCTGCCCATATACCATTTTCTGATATTTATTTTTTTCAGTATCAGACACACCGCCAGCGAATGTATTATATAATGATAATCCTAAATTAGCTATGGCAAAGCCAGTCGAAATAGGTTCCATTATTTTACCTCATTGGTAATTGGTGCTTCTTTACTTGGTATATCTATTGCCGTATTTTGGTTAAATATAGATTCCATATTCTCAAACTTTTTCCTTTGGAGGAAATATTCCATATCAGCACGAGAGTACTCATTGCCGTCTTTGCTGAACGACAAATTGCCGAAGATACTTTCAAATGCATTTGTATCAGTCTTAAAGCCAAGAGATTCAGCTTCTTTTATTACCATTAGATTACTATGATACACATCATACAAAGACGATGCAAAGCGAACTCCACTTGAAATTGTATCAATAATATCATGTATCTTTCTTTTTTTATATTCCCTTTTTACCCACCATGCCTGGGCTTTATTACCAAGAATATTGGCACTCTTGCCATAATCTATGGCCTTACCCATACTTTCCCCAAGCGCTGAATAATAATCAGGCATTATAAACTCCCACTAAATTTAAGATATTGTAATTCATTATTATAACGAGCAATATAATATAATCCATAACCATCTATATGCATTATTAACACAGAACCCTCATTAACATCATTAATGGAGGGGGGAATCTTTTTCTTCTCTATTAATAATACATTACCAGACTTATTATGAGCAAGTTTATCTATTTCTCTCTTTGATCCAGACATTATCTAGCGCCTTTATCTTTATATATTATTGCTATCTTGCCAATTTCAAACGAACGTAATACATTACCGGAACTGCGACTAAATTGCAAGCCAAATGTTTTTATGTTATGAGACTGGGATAATGTTGATGGTACAAATGTCTGATATACCCATGTTGTAGCATTGCTTAACAACCCCGTGGTGAATGTATACAAATCAGTAGTACCATTTGTTCTGTATTTAAGCGTAATAGCACCATTGGAATTCTTATGTTGTATATACACCTTATATACATTTTTTCTTATATCTGGTAAATCAAAATCTAATTGCCCTGTTTCAACATTAAATACAGTTGATACCGTTGTCCCATTATGATTATAAAATAACATTTCCTGATTTGCGGGATCAAATATTATTGGTACATAATTAGCAGTAGATGAAACAGTACTTCCGGTTACAAATACCTCAACATTTGTCATATGAAGGTCTGGTAGGATTTTGTTTTTACCTATTGTCCATGACCATGTTCTAAAATCAAATAAATATATATCAGAATTAGAACCAAGGGAAACGTTGCCTATTATAAAAACTTGTTTATTTATTGGATCATATCCAAATACACTATTTTTAGAAAAAAACGTACGCCATGTGTCAATATCTATTTTACGTCTACTTGAATCCTCGTTGTCAATAAATAAATCAATTACCGTTTCGCCATTATATAAATATACGCCATGTACATTCCCCCACACTACACCAAATTCAGTTCTTTTAACGTGATACGGTTTTATGACGCCCATAAATCCATGAGAAAACTCCACATATTCTATGGGTTGACTTACATTTATTGTATATAATGTTTTTTCTTTGAATTCCAATATCCTATCAGCATAAGATTCTATCGCAACAACGTTTTCCCCGTCACCTATTGCAACATCAAGGCGATCTTCCTTTGTGAATGTATCAAATCTGTTTACCTTAGATTTAAATATACTATCTGGATATTCTTCTGTGCCTAATTTTACACCACCAATATACGCACGTCTGTTTGCTATTGTAGCGGTTTTGAATAAAACAGACATTGTTGTAGTACCCTCATCGACACCGTTTATAGATTCATAAGTATCGGCATTTGGCCCATTTGATGTAAAAGTAGAGATACAATATACACCAGATGTGGCAGTTCCTGTTGTGGTTTTTTCTGCATCTATCAACACCCATGACGTAAAATCTTCTAAAAATGATGCCCTTGCTCCATTTTTGAGATCTATATCAGCCAACATTTGCCATTTACCAACCGTAGTTTTATTTCTTATATATACACGACCACCACTTATTCTGGGAGAATATGGAGAAGTGGCCAATACTTTAATTTCAATACCGGTATTCGGTATTGTTATTTTAAATACATTACTTGTGCCGGTATGTCTTGCTGTGGTTATTATTGATTCCTGATTATCACTATATATAAACGATACTCCTATTTCATATGTACTAGTTGTCCATGTCCCAGATCCAGTTTCAATTAGATTAACAGTAAATGATTCACCAGCTGGTGGAAATATGTAGTAAAGACTAGTATACCATGAAAATGGTGATGCATGTGTGTCAACACTATTTGAGTCGGTACTACCAGTAATTTTTAACGCCCAGCTTGGGAAATAAAGAACTGCAATATATCTATTATAAAAACTTGTTGTTATATAAGTAAATGCCCCAGCTTTAACCAATAGCGTTGTTCCACTACCAAGGTCTCCATTGCCATAAATAGATACACCCGCAAACGAATCTACGGGTGGTGCAGGTGTGGCTACAAATGAATAATATCCATCATATACATCACTTGTGCCGCCAGGTAATATTCCGTTAAAATGAGTACGCTTAATATGCCCAAACCATTTCGTTACTATTGCAGTGGAATTAATATTACCATTAGATATTCTCAATGCACCATCTACATAATAAAATGCTGGATGATAAGATGCTGTAGCGCTACCGACAGATACATAACTTGAACTTCCGGTAGTATATATTTCTCCATTATCCTCCATAACAACAAATCCATTGCTGGTACCGATAGAACTAGTACCGATCCTACCAGCTAATACAATAAAACTACTAGTTCCCTGTGTTGTTGCTGCGGTATTTATATGGTTATCTGCTGAAAATGTAAATAATCCATATCCAGGCGTTGTATATATGTCAGTTGTTAATATAGCAGAAAATAAACCAGGAAATGTTAATATGCCAAAACTTCCAACAGAAGTAATAGAACCATATTTTCCGACAAAGGCATCATTAGCCACACATAATTCATTTTTCTTTAATGAACTTTTATCTGGAAAATTACATAATCCACCACTAAAGTTATCAAGTATATATACCTGTCTAGGCAATATTATTTTCCTAACATACGTTTAGCCCTATTTCTTATACGGGCTTTTTGTGCCGAGGACAGACCCTTAGCCTTGGGAAGCATTTGCAGTGCCAGCCTGGCATGTTTCTTGTCGGGCATGGGAAATCTATACTTCTGTCCACTTTTACGATTCTTTTGCACTATAGTAGCAGTGCGTTTGCGTACACTAGTTCTCATCGTTGAGACCTCGCTATCAGCATAGCAGTAATACCAATGGTTGCACCAATAGCAACCCACGTTATCTTATCTTGTATTTTAGGATTATCCCTACCAAGATTATATTCATCAATAAACATTTGTTTCAACTTATCATTATACTCAAATTCACCCTTAACATCCATTATATGATCTTTTAATGGAATATCACCATACAAATAACTATTCAATATAAAATAATCAGTAGTATGTCTTATTGTAGTTACATACAATGAACTATCTTGCTCTTGGGCAAATAAAATCCCGGACAACATAAATATAATAAATAATATATTCTTCATTTGACATCGGACTGTTTAGAACCATAAATAACATTATCTATTTTACGTTCAGCATTTTCAGCAGCTTTTTTAGCACCATCAACATCTCTCTGTAAATTATCCGTAACGGCATCAAACTCTCCACGAGGTATATGTATATCCTTGTCATTAATATGCGTAGATAATAGAGCGCTAATATTATATATATTAATATTATTTTCACGCGACATATCACGCAATTCGTCAAGCTTGACATTAATATCCTTAAAGTCTGTTGTATGTGAAATTTCAGACTTATTATTAGGTCTTACATATTCATCATACCCAAATAAGCCACCTATGGTCATTATAATATATATTAATGACTTTATGTCTGGTGCGTATTCCCTTACCCTTTCTTTCATATACCTTCATCCTTACCACGTAGTGATAGATACCTATAGACTTTTAGATTTTACCGACAATATTTTATTCAAATAGACAACCCCACCTCGCACGGCTTTAATAGCCACCCTGACTATTGGTGATTGTAATACAGGAATATACCGATCTATAGCAGAAACAGCATATTCCAATATATACAATGGGGCCATATCAATAAGTTTTTCAAAAAAACCCTTTTCCTCAACCGTTAGTTCATACTTGGGGGCATTTATAACATCTTTTATGTCTCTATATTCACGAACGATTGGCTGTAAACGCCCAGGATCAGGTTGTAATGGAAATTCTTCTTCTCCCATAGGAACGGATCCCACAAAACTATTCCTTAATAAAGTATTTTTTAATATACAATATCAAGTCAAGCGCAATAACAAGACCATCTTCAACGGCTGCTTCTGCATGGTCATCATCTATATCAAAACGAAGTTTAACCCATTCAACAAGTTCAGCCTTTTGTTCTGGCGTTATATTAAATATCTCATCATCAACCCTGTCTACGCCACCTATAGCAGGAAATACAGCTATAAGTGCTGGCAAAAAATTAGTTGCATCAGTCCAACTCCACTTCCCATCAAGTAAAGATAACCTTACTCCATCAGAAAGACTACATATAAACTCTAAAAGTTCTTGAGTTTCTTTAGGAACAGACAATTCTTTAGGCATTTCGCCCCCCTTATTTAAATTAATGTTTTATTGCCCTATCGACAATATTCGTATTGTAAAACTATCAGCGCTTGCGGGCGCTATTCCAAATTGAGCTGAATCAGCTTGAACCCATGATGAATCACCACCGATTGGTACCAAAAACCATTTTTCGCTATGCATATATGATGTATCAATGGACCCAATAACCATCGGCAACCCAGCAGTTTTGTAATAACTGGCATATTGACCAACTGGCATTGCCCTATGCCTTAACCTGTATAATACAACGGGTCGCGTATGTGCGGTTGTACCAACATCAAGACCAGTTATTTTACAATATAATGCAAATGCACCAACAAATGCTTTGGTGGAAACTGGACTAGTCCATACAGTATCACCATTAACGTCGTTCCAATATATGAAATACCATGGTTGATAATATGGCTCCATCGGTGGGGTATTCTGACCAAATAATAATACTGGTAGCATTATTAATAATAAAAATATAAACCTCTTCACAACATTCTCCTATTTTAAAGATGTTACAGAGTGTGTCTGTATTACTGGTGTACTAACACCAAGTAACGCACGCCGCCTCTCAACAACAGAAACATAAAATTTATTCATCTCAATGGACTCGGTTTTATAGTCACTCTTATCAGAGGCTACACGAGCCTTAATATAATGTACCAAAGCCTTAGCCAGGTCCTGATCCAAATCTATGGTATCAGTTTCAAGTGTAACCCTTGTAGGCCTGGCGTTATACTCAATCATAATACCATTAGCATCTGAATTGGCTGGAGTTAAATATATATCATCACGCACCTTAATAAATGGATCGTATGTACTATCTATTGAACGTTGCAGGATAGCTATTTTACGACCATCTATATAATAACGATAATCATATAAATAAGACATATTATGTACTCTCCACTACTTCAGGGGTTGTTATTAACGGAATTCTAATATATTTTGTTGTACTGGATGTATCCGTAGTATTTTTCTTACGATATATACCAAGTATCTTAGCTATATCGGTTGTTAGTGCGTAATACCTAGTTCCAGCAACAACGTTTATATATTGCCGTGTCACCTTTTCTGGAACTATCCTGGCTATTGCATCAAGACCATCATTAACATATGCAATAATCTTCTTTGCACTGGTTATTGTGCCAGCGCGTTCCATTATTTCCAACACTTTCATTTTAATAAGTCCATTTAATTGACATCCAAATCGCGACAATTAATAATACTGCAATCATAATCCACAATAATAGTTGTTTCATTGCACACCCGTGCCTAATTGACAAATAGATTATGGTAATATACCTGCATTAACTCCACCCAATCATCTATTACCTTACGTGTCTGCTCGAATTGACCAAGATCGAATCCGGGATAATCTTTTACACGGATGTCAAAAGCATCATCTGTATAATGCTTACTCCCCTTTGAATGGCTGCTGTCATTTCCGCTTGTAATAGTTGGTTCATAATCTTTGGGCGCGGTTTGTTGTACTGCCTGCAAAATATGTATCACTTCCGGACGAAATTCTTTTATTACAACCATTTCCTTGAATTTCATTTTACTCTTTCCTTCCCTTGTCGCGTACCCAGTTCCGCGTTATTTTTGTTTCTTTTTTGCAGAAAGGGCACATTCTAATAATCTATTTATTCCTGTATATTCCCCATTTCCATGATTGTTACAATTACTTGGTCTATGGTTGGTATTAATCCACTTGCGCCATAAAATTGAAGCCTCGTCGGATTAAGAATAGCTGTTCCAGTTGTAATATCTATATTCGCAATTCCCGGCTTTGTAGTTGTCGTACCTATCCATAATGTAAATTTGGAATTAGCGCCCGTACCTTTTATACAACGCATCCACACATAATAAGTCGTAGCGCTGCTTAAAACCTGTGTACCATAAATTGACTGTCCGCCATAAGTGAAATATATTCTACCTGTAGATGCATATTGTCGCCAGTATCCCAATGCTGTTGCACCATTTCTTATAAATAAAAAATCAACATTGGCTGATGGCGTGGCATCAGCAAATTGCACCCTAAATGAAACACATATCGTATCTTTTGCTAAGGCAAAATCAATTAATGAATTTGTACCATCTGGAAAGTTATAAGATTGAGCGCCTCGTAGTGATATAGTTGTATAATCCTCGTCTGGTGTACTGGTTTCAACCCATTGATTATAATTATCGAATCCAGTGCCCTCAAAATTAGCAACCACCAATGTGTCATTACTCCATATATCAGCAGCCCCAATTTCTGAAAGATAATCATAAAAAATATTATAAAGTGTGTCATGCTCAGCGTTAGTAAAAGCCCTTGCAATCCATGACAAGGCAATTCTATTACCACTTCTATTTAGACCTGTATTGGCATTTCTCAATAAATGAAATGTACCATTTAGAAGATAAGTACCAACCGCAAGAGTTGTCGTCTTTTGTAAATATTTATTATAATATATTTTATTTGTTGTAGCATCAGTTCGTTGCGTGGAAACTAAACCCATATATCTGCCACTGTGGGCAATTTCTCCGTAACCCGATGTTCCCTCGTTTGTCTTACACTGCCACGAACGTGTACGTATAATATTACCTGTGGCTGGAGTGGTTGGTGTGCCTCCCCCACTATTTCCAATAAGGAACGTATGATCTTCTACATTATTTGTATTAACATAACTTCCTATACTTGCATCATTATTTTGATAGATTCCAGATGAATCTACGCGTGGATTAAAATCAGTCGCAAGATAAGATGAACTGGCAATATTACCAACAAACCCCCTATCAGTGACAAATGTTATGCCTGCGGAGGCTGTAAGATTATGGTCATCAATAATTAAATTTAAAGTAGCCGCCTGTGAATCGTGTGCAGCAGTAAACCATAGCGCCTCAAAAGCAGTGTTCCAAAGGTTATTATTTAGCAGTCTTATAATTGTATTATCAATTAATAGTTTTCTGTTTGCATCTGGTTGTATATCCATTCTGGCAAATAAAGCATCAGCCTGAGAAGAATAATCATATACAGACGTTATATCTTCTTTCGAAAGATAATTTCCAAAACCACCCCAACCCCAGTTACCCCATTGGCTATAACAAATTGATGTCAGGATTAAAAATATAAATAGAATTTTATTCATCAATCCACCATTAAATATTCTACAGCATTGCCATCAGTTGAAGCGGTACCATCCGACTGGACGGTTTTAACACATATTTTAGAAGTTTCAAACTGTGTCCCAGCCCCATCTCCCAACTTAGTAATATCGTTCGCATTAGATCCAAATTGTGTTACTGATTTATTTTTAATACCAAGCGGCAATATAATAGCTTGCCCTGGCTGTAAAAATGCTAATTCAAAAAAGTGTGCCACCGCAACATCACCATTGGTAATATAACCACCGCGACCACCAACAAGATAACTTTCAACAAGTATTGCCACAATTATACAAT
>ERZ1292629.247-Hain-H43-01um-R1-247-length-57486-cov-14_pt1 | contig 57486 bp, 75 predicted proteins | sample MGYA00564399_ERZ1292629 | MGnify/ENA primary metagenome ERZ1292629 (study PRJEB36523, sample SAMEA6512636) | groundwater metagenome | collected 2019-01-08 | study: AquaDiva: Metagenomics assemblies of 32 groundwater samples
AGAAAAGGATTTGTTTATCCTTCTGGAGAGATTTATGGAGGATTAGCAGGATTTTGGGATTTTGGAGAAATAGGAGTTGAACTAAAAAATAATATAAAAAAAGAGTGGTGGAAATATTTTGCCGGAAGAGAGGATGTTGTTGGAATTGATGGGGCTATAATAACTCATCCTCAGATTTGGAAAGCTTCTGGCCATGTTGACAGCTTTAGCGATGTTTTTGTTATATGCAAAAAATGCAAAAAACCATCTAAGATCGATAAATCTGAGACTGGAAAAGTGAAATGTGACTGTGGGGGAGAATTTGATTTTGATTCTGCTAAAGATTTCAAGTTGATGTTTGAGACAAATGTTGGAGAATACGGGAAAGCTTATCTCAGACCGGAAACAGCTCAATTAATTTTTTCTAATTTCAAACTTGTTTATGAGAATTCCAGATCAAAACTGCCATTTGGAATTGCCCAGATTGGAAAGGCGTTTAGAAATGAAATTGCACCCCGGGATTTTCTTTTTAGAAGCAGAGAGTTTGAGCAGATGGAGATGCAGTTTTTTGTTGATCCTGAAAAAGCCAACAATTGCAGCTATTATGACAAAATAAAAGAGGTTAGAATAAAAATTCTTGGCGCTGAAAAGAATGAAGAGGCTTTGAGCTTGGCTGAAATGCTAAAAAAAGGAATTTTTAAGAACCAGTGGCACGCTTATTGGCTTTATTACTCTTATAGCTGGTTTTTGGGCTTAGGAATATCTGAGGATAATTTAAGACTTAGGGAACATGAGAAAAAAGAGTTGGCGCACTACGCCAAGGCTGCCGTTGATATTGAGTACAAATTTCCAAGCGGGTGGAGAGAGATTTTTGGGAGCCACGATAGAGGGCAGTTTGATCTTGGAGAGCATGAGAAGTTTTCCAAAAAAGATTTGAAGGTTTTTGATGAGGAAACAAAAAAAAGAGTTCTTCCGCAGGTTGTAGAATCTTCCTTTGGCGTAGAAAGAGCTTTTCTAGCCTTTATGTTTGATGCTTACTGTTATGATCCTTCAAGGGAAAATATTGTTTTGAAGCTTGATTCGAAGTTAGCTCCTGTTAAGGTCTCTGTTTTTCCTATTGTCAAAAAGCCTGAATTTGAGAATTTGGCAAGAAAAATCTATGAAGAGTTAAGGGAAGAATGGAATGTTTCTTATGATATTTCCGGCAGTATTGGCAGAAGATATTCTAGAAATGATGAAATAGGAACTCCTTATTGCATAACAATTGATGGCGACTCAATTTTAGGGAAAGATGTTACAATAAGAGACAGAAACACAAAAAAACAGGTTCGTGCCAAGATATCTGAACTTAAAAATATTGTCAAAAATCTTGTCGACGGTAAAATTGAATTTGAAAAATCCGGAAAATTAATCAATTAATTGATTTTCACAAAATTTTTAAATGAAGTTTTCTTAGTATTATCAATTAAAAGAGGTAAGATAGTATCATTTATGGTATTATCGACTAATAATGGCAAAAAAGAAAGCAGCTAAGAAGAAAAGAAGGTAATTCAGGTTAATCAATTAATTTTTATTTTTTATTTTTAGAAAGTTTTTTATATTCTTTTTTCTTTTTTTATTTATGACATGTGTTTTTTGTGATATTGCTTTAGGGAGAATTCTCAGCGAGAGAATATATGAGAATAGGAATTTCTTTTCTATTTATGATTATAAGCCAGAAGTAGAGGGGCATGCGCTGGTTATTTCAAAAAAGCATTTTGAGACTATAATTGATATTCCTAATATTATGGGAAGTGAGTTAATGGATGCAATAAAGAGCACAACCCTTCTGCTAATTAAGAAATATAATTTAGAAGGGTTTAATGTTATAAGCAACAACAAAAAGATTGGAGGGCAACTTGTGCCGCATGCTCATTTCCACATAATTCCTAGAAGAAAAGGGGATAGTTTCAGAGCTTGGAATCTTAAGAAGAGGATAAAAAATTTTAAGGAAGATATGATTCTTATTGGGGATAAATGAGTTTGAATGGCTCTGGGGAGAATTTAACTCCCGACCCCTGCCTGACTCAGCACAATTTGTTGAACGCATAGACTGAAAATTGGAATTTTCTGCCGATTTGCCGAACTTCATTCTTCTCATGAGAGCAGTGCTCGTAACACTGAGCTACAGAGCCGAAGCTAAGAGAAATGCATGATTTAAAAAGCTTACATTTAGAATTATTGGGGAGCAAGTCTTCTTCTTTCTACCCTTGCTATATATCCTGCAAGCTGGTTTCTTATTTTTTTTGAGGGCATTGTGTTGCTTCCAAGAATTTTTTTGTTTCTTTCAAAGTCCTTGCTAAATTCAATTCCTCGCTTTTTGAACTCTATTGTTGCCCTTTTTATTGCCTTTGACTTTATTTTTCCCATGCTTAATGATTGATAATATGACTTTTAAAGCTTTTTCTTTGTAAATTTTAGGATTAATTTCATTCAATCCTTTCAATGTTTTCCAGAGATCTTGCAGCTTCGATTAGTCCTGAGAGTTTCTTCGGCGTTTCGCCAAGACTTAAAACTTTGTAAGCCAGATTAAAGTCAGATGACTTTTTGTATGCTTTCATCAAATCTTCATCAGTGATTCTCTTTTTTTTGTAGGCGAAGAGCAGCTTTTCTTCCTTCTTTTCTTTTATTTTTAGTATTAACTCTGATTTTCCAACTCCCTCTATTCCGATTATTTCAATGCCCCTTTTTTCTAAATGCCCTTTTATTTTGTCAAAGAATTTATCATCTTTTTTTTCTGTTTTCTTTTTTGATTGTTTTTTTGGCTTAATGGGTTCTGTTTTTTCTTTTGGCTTCTTTTTTGGCTTAGGCTCTTCTTGAATAATGGGAGCTAAGATTTCAAGGTTTTCTTCCTTTTCAATTGGCTGCATGATAATTTCTTCTTTTGGCTTTTCTTCAATTTGCTTTATTTCATCTTTAGGCGCTGTGAATTCACTTGGATCTGTTGTGAAATATCTCCAGTAAAGCTCGCCTGCATTTTCAAAGGAAATTGAAAAGTCTTTTATTGATCTTAATGCTAGCCTTATTGCAGGATCTTGACTGTGGTCATGGATGAATTTTTTTTCCTTAATCATAATGTATGCGTCTTTTTCTTTGCTTTTTAGATGCTCTGCAAATTTATCCAGTGATGGCTCTTGACCAGGGATAAAATAAACTGGAGAGCTTCCAACTCTTAAATAGCTCATTTTTATTTTTTTGTCAGATACTAACTCAGAAAGAAAAGCTGAGGTGAACAACATTGACATATTCGCATTTTTTGCTATATGAACTGGGAGGCTTGGCCCACTTCTTTTCAGAAAATTCACTATGTGTTCTTTTGTCTGAATTGCGTCTTGGGACATGCTTCAGAAAGAAAACAAGGGTATAAATATTTTTATGGCATATTTTGTAATAAATAAATTGATAAAAGCTTGATATTTTGCTTAAATTATTGGATAAATTAATTGATGGATTTTTTTAGTTTTATTTATTATGGAATTGGCGCTTATGGTTTTAAGAATAAACTAACTTGGTCTTTGGTTTATGTGCGTGTCCATGAACATTCGTAATATGAAACATCGCCTTCTTCATCAAGGATTGCAAGAAGAAGCTTCTTTTTTGTGCTATGAGCCACCCTATTTTTTGCTGCAAATTCCTGCCATGTGAATTTGTTTGATTCTGTGTCTATAAAAACAATCCATTTTGCATGAGTATCTCCGGGCTTTTTTCCTTTTTCATAAACTCTGAAATCTGCTCCGAATTTTAGCGCTGTTTTGACAATATAGCCTTTATCTCTAAGATCTTTGAAGACAGTATATTTTGAATAGACTCTTTTATCCAACTTTTGGAGTTTTTTTATTGCCTGCCCTTTATCAAGAATTTTTCCTTTGCTTAAGATTTCCAGTTTTTCCTTTTCAATTAGGTACAATGCTTCTGTTATCGTGTACTGAATTTTTTCTCCTAGCGGCTCTCCGAAATGGCTTTTTTTGTGAAGAGAGAAAGCGTCTGCTGAGTTGCTTGTCACAGAGCTTCCTAAAATGTGCGCTTGGATTTTTTCCATTGTAAAAAGAATAGAAGGCAATATTTAAAAGTTCCTAGATGATTATTGTTTTATGGCATACAACTTCCAATTAATAGAAAAGAAATGGCAGAAGAAGTGGGAAGAAAAGAAGATTTTTCAAGTGAAGGAAAATGAAAAAGGCAAGAAGAAATTTTATGTCCTTGACATGTTTCCTTACCCCTCTGGAGAAGGTTTGCATATGGGTCATGCTTTTGTTTTTTCCCTAGGAGATATTTATGCCAGATACAAGAGGCTTCAAGGATACAATGTTCTTTATCCTATAGGCTATGATTCTCTTGGATTGCCTGCAGAGAATGCTGCAATAAAAAAAGGAATTCATCCGGAGGTTTATACTGCAAAGTCTATTGCTAACTTTATGAAGCAGCAGAAGGCGATGGGATGGAGTTATGACTGGAACAGAATGTTCAAGACTTCTGATCCTGAATTTTATGTATGGGATCAGTGGATTTTTCTTAAAATGCTTGAAAAAGGGCTTGCTTGCAGGAAAAAATCTGCTGTTAACTTTTGCAGTAAATGCCAAACTGTGCTTGCTAATGAGCAGGTTGTTGGAGGTAAGTGTTGGAGACATGAAGATACTAATGTAGAAATTAAGCATCTTGAGCAATGGTATTACAAAACTACAAATTATGCTGAAGAGCTGCTTTCAGGTTTAGATAAATTGGAATGGCCTGAAAGAGCTAAAACAATGCAGAGAAATTGGATTGGAAAAAGCTATGGGACAGAGATTGAGTTTGAAGTTGAGAATCCAGAAAGAAAGATTTCTAATGTTGTTATTGTACATGGAAGTGCTGATGACAAAAATGATAAAGAGTACAATAGACATTGGATGATTTGGGCTAGAAAAAGATTGGAAGAAAATGGTATTAAGGTGCTTGCTCCAAATATGCCAGAACCTTGGGGTTCTAGCTATGAATCTTGGAAGAAAGAATTTGAAAAAATTTCGAACGGTATTAATGAAAATAGTATTTTAATTGGGCATAGCAGAGGTACTGCTTTTTTTGTAAAATGGCTGGGAGAAACTGGGAAAAAAGTTAAGAAATTAATATTAGTTGCTCCTTGGAAAGTTCCTGATAAGGAATTTAAAAAAAGTTTTTATAATTTTGACATAGACATAACTGTGAAGAATCAGGTTAATGAAATTGTTTATTTTACTTCTAATAATGAGGAAGCAGATGGAAGAAAAAGTTTGAAGATGTTTTTGGATGTAATTGGTGGCAGGGTTGTGGAATTAAAGAATCATGGACATTTTACGCGTGAAGAAATGGGGACAGACGAATTCCCTGAAATTTTGGCAGAAATTAATCCAAATGAAAAATGGCCTATATTCACAACGAGACCCGATACTGTCTACGGAGTTACTTTTATGGTGATTTCTGCACAACATTCTAGACTTTACGAATTAGTTACAAAAGAACATAAAAAAAGTGTTGATAATTTTTTGAAGAAACTTGGGAGCGTTTCAGAGAAAGAACTTGAGCTTATGGGAAAAGATGGTGTTTTTACAGGCTCTTATGCAATTAATCCAATGACTAAAGAAAGAATTCCTATTTACGCAGGAAATTTTGTTGTTGCAGATTATGGTTCAGGAATGGTTATGGCTGTTCCTGCGCACGACCAGAGAGATTATGAATTTGCGAAGAAATATGGTTTGAAAATTAAGCAGGTTATTTCTCCAATGTATACAAATATGACTGGTTCTGATGCTTATAGGCATAATGAAGAGCCTGTTAAAAGAAAAGCAGTTGTTGCGATTGTTAAAAATCCAAAGAATAACAAATATTTACTTTTGCAGTGGAAGAAAAATGATTGGAGGGGTTTTGTTATTGGAGGTCTTGAAAAAGGAGAAGATCTAATAAAAGCTGCTAAAAGAGAGATTGAAGAAGAAACAGGATATAATGATATTAAATTTGTTAGAAAGCTTGATGGTGTTGTTCATTCTAGGTTTTACCATGAAGTTAAAAAGCAGAATAGAGAAGCTGAATTTGAAACTATTTACTTTGAGTTAAACAGTGAAAAGAAAAGCAAAGTAAAGGAAGAAGAAAATAAGATTCATTCTATTGTTTGGATTGATGAAGATAAAGTTGATAGTTTTCTTGTTAGAGATAATGATATTCAAGTTATTTGGAGAAAGTTTAAAGGCAAGGAGTGTTATGAAGGCTACGGAAAGCTAATTAATTCAGGAGATTTTAATGATCTTGATAATGATGAAGCGAAAGAACATATTGTCAAGTGGCTTGAATCTAAAAAACTTGGGGGAAAAAAAGTTCAGTATAGGCTAAAAGATTGGCTTATTTCCAGGCAAAGATATTGGGGAACACCTATTCCTATTGTTTATTGCGATAAATGTGGAATTATTCCTTTGCAGGAAAAAGAACTTCCAGTTACACTACCTAAGAATGTAAAGTTTGGAAAAGGAAATCCTCTTCTTTCCAATGAAAAATGGATTAATACTAATTGTCCTAAATGCAAAGGAAAAGCTAAAAGGGAAACAGACACTATGGACACTTTTGCGAATTCTTCATGGTATTATTTAAGATATGCTGATTCAAAAAATAAGAAAAAGATATTTGATTCTAAAATGGCAAACTATTGGTGCCCAATAGATCAGTATATTGGCGGGCCAGAGCATATAACAATGCATTTAATTTACATAAGATTTTACACAAAATTTTTGAGAGATTTAGGTCTTATTGACTTTGATGAACCTGCTTTGAGATATTTCACTCAAGGAGTTGTTAAAGGCAGTGATGGAAGCAGAATGAGCAAGTCTAAAGGAAATGTTGTAGAACCTTTGGATACTATTGAAAAATATGGTGCTGATTCTTTGAGATTATATTTAATGAGCGCTTCTGCTCCGGATAGTGATTTTGACTGGGATGAGAAAGGCATTCAAAGTAGCTTTAAATTTTTGCATAAAGTTTATGATTATTTTTATGATGTTAAATTTAGCAAGGCTGATGAAAGAGTTGAGAGCAAGCTGAACAAGACTGTCAAAGAAGTTGCAAATTTAGTTGAAGATTTTAAGCATAATTTGGCAATAATAAAAATTAGGGGATTTTTTGATTATATTTATGAAAAAAAAATTGACAAAAAAACTGTCGAGAGTTTTTTGAAGATTTTGCATATTTATTGCCCTTTTATTACTGAGGAAATTTGGGCAAACATTGGCGGAAAAAATTTCATAAGCTTAAGTTCTTGGCCAAAAGTTGATGAAAAAAAGATAAATGAAGAGTTTGAAAAAGAAGATAAGATGATTGATGAAGTTGTCAGTGATGTGAATAACATTGTTAAGATAGTTAAAGAGCGCGGAAAAGAAGTTAGCAAGCTGTATTTGTATGTTATTCCTAAAGATGTCTCAGTTTATTTAGCTAATAAAAGCGAAATAGAGAAGAGAACTACTCTTAAGATGGAAGTTTACGCAGTCAATGACATAAATAAGAAAGATCCTGAAGGAAAATCTTCAAAGGCAAAGCCAAATCGTCCAGCCATATATTTAGAATAAGACGATTTGGCATTAATTCGTCCAAGCTTGGCCAAATTAAAGCCAGGAAGGCCTGCAATTTATTTGGAGTGATTTTCTACTCAAGCACAGCCTTAATTCTTCTTACCCCTGCAGAAACTGATTCTTCCTTGATTATTTTGAATTTTCCAATGTCTTTTGTGTTTTTGGCATGAGGGCCTGAGCAAAATTCCTTTGAGAAATTTCCTATAGAATATATTGATACAATTTTACCATACTTTTCTTCAAATGAGCCTATTGCTCCTGATTTTTTAGCCTGCTCTAAATTCATTTCTTCTCTTTTTATTTCCAGAGATTTTTTAATTTGTTCATTTACAAGATTTTCAATTTGCTTTAGCTCTGATTCTGTCAATTTTCTTTCAAAGTTAAAGTCTAATCTCAATCTTTCTGGAGTTATGTTTGAGCCTTTCTGGAATATATTTTTATTTTTCAGCACTTGTCTAAGAGCGGTCAAGAGCAAATGCGTTGCTGTGTGAAGTTTTGTTGTTTGCTCAGAATTATCTGCCAAGCCACTTTTGAATTTTCCTGCAGAGGCTGTTTGAGAAAGTTTTTGATGCTCCTCTAATTTTTTAAAGAATGATTTTTCATCGATATTAATATTTTTCTCTTCTGCTAATTCTTTTGTCATTTCAAGCGGAAAGCCATAACTTTGATATAATAAAAAGACATTTTCTCCAGATATTCTTTTTTTCTTTTTTGTTATGTTATCAAAAAGGCTTAGGCCCTTTTCAAGGGTTTTTTCAAATTTTTCTTCTTCTCTATTTATCTCATTGTAAATAAATTCTCTTTTTTTGTGTATGTCTTTGTAGTCTGAATAGGTTTCAAATACTTTTTCTGCAATTGGATTTATTAAATTTTGGTCTGTGAGTCCCAATTTTCTTAGGTTGATTATTGCTCTTCTTATTAATCTTCTAAGAACGTATCCTTGCTCTTTGTTGCTTGGTATTATTTCTTCTGCTAATATGAATACTGAGGCTTTAATGTGGTCTGCAATTATTCTCATTGTTTTTTTATGATCATTGTATTTCCTTTTTGATAACTCTTCAATCTTTTGTATTATGGGCTTCCAGACTTCTGTTTGATAGTTGTCTGTTGTTCCATTTAAAATTGCTAAAGTTCTTTCAACACCCATTCCTGTATCAACGTTTTTTTGCTTTGCTGGAAGATATTTTCCATTTTCATCTTTAATATACTCCATGAAGACGTCATTCCAGATTTCAACCCATTTGTTCCCACCAGTTGCTAAGGTAGAATCATTTGGATTAAACTCTTCAGGTACTTTATTTGATTTATCTTTCCAGTAAAACATTTCTGTGTCAGGTCCGCAAGGTCCTGTTGTTCCTGCTGGTCCCCACCAATTGTCTTCTTTTCCTAATGGAGTGATTTTGTTAATCCCTAAAGATTTCCAAATTTTTTCAGATTCAGTATCTCTCTTTGTAGTTTTATCACCTGCAAAAATTGTAACTGCTAATTTTTCTTTGGGAATTTTAAGCTCTTTTGTTAAAAACTGGAAACTGAATTCAATAGCTTCTTTTTTCCAGTAGTTTCCTAAAGACCAATTGCCCAACATCTCAAAAAATGTATGATGCGTTTCATCTCCGACTTCATCTATGTCGCCGGTTCTTATGCATTTTTGTAGGCTAACTAGATTTTTCCCAAGAGGATGCTTTTGACCTAAAAGATAGGGAACTAAAGGATGCATTCCTGCTGTTGTAAACAAAACTGACGGATCTTCTTTTGGAACTAGTGATGAGTTTTCTATACGTTTATGCCCTTTTGATTCAAAGAATTTTATGTACTTTTCAATAAGCTGTTTGCGGGTTATCATAGATATACAATAACAATAAACGTTTTAAAATTATTTGTTATTCTTGTTTAATGAATTTGGAAGATAAATCTGGTTATTTAAGTTTTTTAAAAGAATTAAGCCTTTTTGTTATTCCTGGTGCAATGATATACCAAGCTAGAAAAGATGTTAAAAATTTTCAAAAGGATAAAACTGTCTATTATATTGCAGGAGGAATAGAGATAATTAAAACAGGAGCTTGTATTTATTTTTTATCCTAAACTATTAAGCTTTTCCTGGATTTCGCGGAGCTGAATTTCTAGATTGTCTTTTGGCTTTATTTCTTCTTTTTTAGGTTTCTGCTTTTTTTCTAATTCTTGAATTTTTTGTCTTTTAATTTCAGAAATTTCTTTCAGTGTTATTGTTTTTTCCGGTATTTCCTCTTCTTCAAGAATCTTCGGAATTTTTAACTTGGGAAGAAGCGCCTTCATTTTTCTTACATCGCTGTTGAAATCTCTGGCTTTTTTATGCAGAAGCTCTTTTAACTCTATCTCTGCAACTCTTAGTATTTTGTATTTTTTTAGCGCTTGCGCTATTTTAACAGCGTTCATTTGAGACTTCAAAATATCTCGTCTGGCCTGAACTCCTTCTTGATATCCAAGCCTTATATAAACTAAATTTTCGCTTCTCATTTGAAAACGCGAGGACACCAAGGGTTTCCTTCGCATAACCTTCTTTTCATTTGTTTTCTATTTTCCCTTTCAGTTGCAGATGACAACTTCTTAAATTGCCTCCGAATGAAGTTGGAAAAAATTATTTAATTTTTTTATCATTCTATTTTAGAAAAAATGTCTTTGTCAATTTTGTCTATCTGCTCTTTTATGCGCATGATCTCATGCTGCCAGCTTTGAAGCTGTTTTTCTTCCTCTTCTTTTACTTCTCCTATATTCTTGAGGATTTTCTCCATATCTGCAATTTCTTTTTTTGTTTTTTCAAAAGCTTTCAAGCTAGCCTCGAATTTGTCAATTCTAATAAACACAGGCTCTATTCTTTTTATTCTGCTTGTTTCAAAGTTTTCCTCATGCTGAATCTCCGGCATTTTGAAGTTTTCTTCCTTGAAATCAGAGAAATCGTCTATCTCTTCTCTAGGGGACGCTTCAAGATCTATAGAATAAGGGGGCCTTATTTCTTTTGTTTTTTGCGGAACAAATTTCCTTTCTGATATCTCTTGTTTTCTCTCAGGCATTTTTGGTTTGGGCATAGTTAACTGTGGTATCATTTGGCTTTCTTGGGAAAAGTCATCAACCTCAAAATTTTCATCCTCTTTTTCCTCAGTCATTGGCTTTGGAGAGCCTTTTACAGCTTCTTTTATTGTATTCTGAGAAAATTTATCGCCGAATGAACTGTTTGGGAAAATTGGAAGTTTATGTATTTGCTCTCTTTTTTGAGGAGAAGTGAAATCTGGAAGATCTGGGAGTTTTGGCAGTTCAGGAAGGGACATCTCATCGTCAGACTTTCTTCCTTCACCTTCTTTTTTATTAAACCACCCCATTTTACAGTATATATCTTTTGATGTATATAAAAGAGAATATAGGTTTAAAAATGTTTATCTTTTTGAAGGTTTTGGAATAAACCTGCATAACCGAAACTAAAACTTTCGGTTTTGTATCGATTTTTAGCAGGCTAAAAACCGAAAGGTATTTAATGAGATTTTTTTTATAGTTAAGATGCTGAAAGATCTTCTTAATGAGGTTATAGTTCTCGTCGCTGGCAAACCAGCAGAGCCAATTGCAGATTTGCTGAACAGCGCTAAGCATGTTAATGAATTTTTGATAGCAAAAAAATTAGACATAACAATAAACCAGGCAAGAAACATTCTTTACAAGATATCTAATTATGGGCTTGTTTCTTCCATAAGGAAGAAAGACAAGAAAAAAGGATGGTTCACTTATTTTTGGAAGATTGAAGTCGTTAAGTCTCTGGAATTTTTAAGGGAGAGTTTGATTAAAAGGATGGATCAAATAAATAACCAGATAAAAAGCAGAGAAGCCAAGCAATTTTATGTTTGTGAGAAGTGCAATATTGAGCTAAGCGAAGAAAATGCCTTGTTTTATGATTTTACATGTCAGGAATGCGGGAAAGTTTTTTCTTTGAAGGATAATTCAGGATTGTTAAAAGAGCTTAAGAAGCAGCAAGCTAGGCTTATTGCAAAAATTGAAGAAATAGATAAAGAGATAGAAAGCGAGAGAGTCAAGGAAGAAAAGCTCAAGCCTAAGAAAAAACTTGTGTTGGATAAAAAATCTGCTGCAAGAAGATTTGTTAAAAAGAAAATTTTAAAGAACGCGCCTGAAAAGAAAGTTAAGAAAATTTTTCATAAATCTAAAAAGGTTTCTGACAAAAAGGCAAAAAATATTTTAAAGAAAACTAAATCGAAGAAAAAAAGGTAATGGTTGATTATCAAGTTTCAAGCAAAAAAAGTTTTTTATCCAGCCTTAGCGTGAATGTTATTATAATACTAATTACTGTTTTATTTTTCTTTATTGCTTCTATTTTGTTAGCCAGTAACGAAAGTTTTATAGATTTTATCGCGATTAAGCCTGCTAATATTCTGGCTGGAAATTACATATGGACGTTTATTACAAGCATGCTTATGCATGGCGGTTTTTTCCACTTATTTGCAAATATGCTTTCTTTGTTTTTTGTTGGAAGCTTGACAGAAAAAATTCTTGGCAGAAAAAGATATTTTTGGTTTTATATTGCAGCAGGACTTTTTGCAGGTTTTCTTTTTGTTTTTTCCAGCCTGATTTTCACTTCTGAAATTAACAGCTATGCAGTTGGAGCTTCCGGGGCTATTTTTGGCCTTATAGGTCTTTTGATGATTTTAACCCCTAACCTTCCCGTTTATCTTATGTTTGTTCCAATTCCTGTCAAGATGAAGTATGCCGCTCCAGGAATGCTTATAGTCTTATGGCTTATTTCTATTGCTGGAAATGTTCCTATTGGAAACACTGCACATCTTGGAGGATTTTTGGCCGGACTTTTTTATGGGTTTTATTTGAAAAAAAAGTACAGCAGAAAAACAAGAATGATTGGCAGATATTTTAGTTAAGTTTAAATTTGATGTTTGCTTGTTTATGCCATGAAGAAGAGAGCTGATAAGAAACATTTTAGTTTTAAAGGGGAATATCTTAAGACATTTTCTTTTTTGAGAGATTCCAGGGATTTTATTTATGCAGCTATTTTGGGTTTTTTCATATTTGCTGCTCTAGGATTTTTTTTTAGTGATTTAATTCAAGAGATTTTTCTTAGCTTTGGAGTTAATATTAATGAGAAAATTTTATATCTCATAGAGAAGCTTATTTCTCAGACAGAAGGAATGAGCCATGGAGAGTTAATAGGCTTTATTTTCTTCAATAATCTTCAGAGCAGTTTTCTTTCTTTGGCTTTAGGGATTGCTGCGGGAATTTTCCCGCTTTTTTCTTTGATTTTTAATGGATACCTTCTTGGATTTGTTGCTTTTTTTAGCGTGAATTCAGCAGGTTATCTTATTTTGTGGAGAATATTGCCTCATGGAATATTTGAGCTCCCTGCAATTTTTATTTCTATAGGGCTTGGGTTGAAGTTAGGATTTTGCTTGTTATTCAAAGGAAGCAAAGATTTTAAGTCTAATTTTTTTGGCTCTTTAAAAACATTTTTGCTTGTTGTTTTTCCTCTTTTGCTCATTGCAGCCATTATAGAAGGGAGTTTGATTTTTTTTGGGAGCTAGTTTGATTTTCTAAAAAAGGATTTATTGCTTCAGCAACTTCTTTTGGTCTTGAGTTAATTATGCTGTGTTTTGCATCTTCAATCATGTGTGTTTGCCAGTTATGTTGTCTTGCAAAGTCTAAATAACCTTGTTCATAAAATATATCATCATTTTCCCCATAGATTAACAAAATAGGATGCTCTATTTCTTGATAATGGCCGGGCAGATAATGGCTATCTCTCATTCTTCCAAAGGGGGTAAATCCTGTTCTTCCATGCCTTAACATTATCGCAAATTCTTCTCCATTATTATCAAGGTCTTTTTTGAGTCTTTGTCTTTTTTCTTCGCTCCAATTAAGAGTTTTCTTCCATAAAAAATTACTATTAACTATTTTTTTTGCAATTGTTGGGTTAAACAAACCACTACTCAATGTAAAGGCAAAGCTTCTTTTTATTCTTTTATCTAACCCTGCAGGGTTTAGAAATATTATTTTTTCAAGGTTATTTTTTATCACAGGATACGATTCTGCTATTCCCAATCCAGACATGGATATTCCAAATAATGAGAAACTATTGTCTAAAATTCCATGCTTTTTTGCTTCTGGAATAAGCAGTTCTAGCCAGTCAGTGCAATATCTTGAGCCATATATGTCTTCTTTTTCAAGAAGTTTTGTTGTTTCTCCAGAACCTATCCAATCAGGAGCAATAAGCCTATAATCTTCTCTAAAATGCCTTGAAAATTCATCAAATGATTCTGCCGCATAGGTTCCTATTTCGTGCAATGCAACTAAAGTTTTTTTTGCATTAGGATTGTAAATCCTTACATGCGCTGTTGTCTCTCTCTGAATTCAAAATTTAAGTAGTAATCTTCCATTAAATAAAATCTAAAAATTAGTTTTTAAAGATTGTTGTTATGGGGTAAACTTCATTTGTGGATAGTCTATAATTTCACCATTAGATACTTTTTGAGCATATAATTCTGATTCTCTTAGATTTCCAGATACACTTACACATTCTTTATATAAATCCAAAAACTCCAAATAACCTATACAGATATCATTAGAGTCTCTAACAACTCTTTTTCTGGTGCCATTTTCAATTGATTCAAAACTCCAAGTATATTTTTCAGGCAGTATTTCTTTATTAATAATATAATCAGTAGTTTCTTGAATTCTTGGAATTTCTTTACCACATCCTGTTAAAATCGTTCCTGCTGTGATAAATGTTAACAATGTTTTTCCAAATTTCATTTGATTCTTATCTAAGGTCTACTTATAAACCTTTAGTTTCTCAAATCAGATATTCCTAGAATTATCAAGAAAAGTCCTGCCATGAAGACAAGCCAGAATAATCCGCCTTTAAGGAAGATCCAGGCTGCATAAAGAAAGTCAAAAGATTTTCCGAATAGCACCCAGTTGTATTCTGAAGAAAGCCATGCAATAAGTATTGCTCCAAGCAAGAGTATCAACCCTGTGAAGAGCTCTGTCCATTTATTCATGTATGAGTAGGTTTTTCTTGATTTAAAAAGATTTTTGTTGTGGAAGATAGGTTTTTAAGTTGGGGGTTTTAGTCTTATAATGAAAAAAGTCAAACACATTAAAGTATCTAAGGGCATGAAGGCTTTTGAGCTTGTAGAAGAGATGAGAGGTGCGGGGTTTGGGGCAGGCAAAATAGCTAGAGCTTCAGAGATAATGTCAATCATGTTTCATGATAAAGAATGCAAGGTTTTTTTTGGAGTTGCAGGCGCCATGGTGCCGGCAGGAATGAAAGAGGTAATTCTTGATGTTTTGGATAATGTGGATGTTTTTGTTACAACTGGAGCCACGTTGACTCATGATTTAGCTGAATCTTTAGGAGAAAGTCATTATATTGGAGATGAGCTTGAAGATGACAAAAAGCTGCACGAAAAAGGCTTTGACAGAATGTATAATATTCTTATGAGCAATAAGGCTTATGAAAGGCTTGAAGATTTTTTTGAGAGGAATTTTGACAAGCTTAGTGAATGCAGTAGCATAAAAGATTTTTTATGGAAGATTGGCGAGATTTTGGGTGATGGAAATATTAAGGGCAGTATTTTACAAAAATGTTATGAGAAAAAAATCCCTATTTTTTGCCCAGGAATTGCGGATTCTGGAATTGGCTTGATGATTTGGGGGCACTTGGCAAAAGGCAAGAAAATAAATGTTGGGGCTTTTAATGATCTTAATGACATTATTGACTTTTCATGGACTGCAAAGAAAACAGGGGTTATTTACATTGGTGGAGGTTTGCCCAAAAATTTTATACAGCAGGCATTGCAATTTTCAAAAGGAGCTGATTATGGGATTCAGATTACTACAGATAGGGCTGAGCCTGGGGGAAGTTCCGGAGCGCCATTAAGAGAAGGAATTTCTTGGGGAAAAATGAAGCCTGGAGCTGAATTTGTTGATGTTTTTTGCGATGCCACAATTGCTCTGCCATTAATTTTTTCATACGAAATTTCGACATAAAGCTTATATAAGACTGCTATTTATTTTCTGCATGGTTTTTGAAAAAGAGCGGACGAAAGACATTCAGATTTTTCCTTTAAGCGAAGAAAAAATTATTGAAAAAAATCAAATCAAGGATATTCAAGTTTTTCGCTCGAAGGAAGGAAAAAGAAATGAAAGAGAAAAGGGCGGTGAAGAGAGCAGGGAAAATTCAATGCTCGAGGCCCTCAAGATTTTTTCTCCAGGCACAGCAATGAGAAATGCTATTGATGATATCCTTAGAGCTAATCTGGGGGCTTTGATTGTTATATACAAGGAAGGAATGTCAAAAATTCTTGAAGGCGGCTTTAGAGTTAATTGCAAGTTCAGCCCGCAGAGGCTTGTCGAACTTGCTAAAATGGATGGAGCAATAGTTCTTTCTAAGGATTTAAGGGAGATTCTTTTTGCAAATGTTCTTCTTGTTCCAAAAGCCAGTTTCAAATCTTCTGAAACCGGGACAAGACATCAGGCGGCAGAAAGAACTGCAAAGCAGTTTAATTCTCTTGTTGTTGCTGTTTCTGAGAGAAAGAATAAGGTTACTATTTATCTTGGGGAAGACAAGTATGTTTTGGAAAGCACGTCTGAAATACTGAGGAGAGCCACAGAAACACTCCAGATTCTTGAAAAACAGAAAGATCTTTTTGATGATTCTTTAATTCATCTCAACATACTTGAAGTCACAAATCTGACGTCAACAAGTGATGTTTGCAGCGTTTTGCAAAGAATGGAAATAATAAAAAGAGTCTCGGATAACATAAGAAGGTATCTTGTGGAATTGGGAAAAGAGGGGATCATTGTCAGCATGAGGCTTAGAGAGCTTACAAGGAATTTAAATTCTGAAAGAGAGCTAATTCTTAAGGATTATTTTGGGTCTGATGCTGAGAGAATTGAAGATGTGCTAAGCAATATGAATTTTGATTTCCTGCTTGAGACTTCAAACATACTCCGGCTTATTTTTGAAGAGCTTAGGGATAAAATTATATTTCCAAAGGGCTATAGAATTTTGAGCAAAGCCAGTTTTCTTGAGAAGGACCTTGATGCCTTGATTGCTAATTTTGAAAATTTAGGAGATATATTTGATGCGGATGAAAATACTTTGAGCCAGGTTTTGGGAGGAAACTCTTTTATTTCTCCTGTAAAGAAAAATTTGGATTCTCTTAAGGAGAAAATTCTAGAAGGAAAGAAGATTTAAAATGCTAAGCAAGAAAAAGCTGTCTGAGATAAAGTCTCATTTGGAGAAGGCCCAAAATCCGATTTTCTTTTTTGACAATGATCAGGACGGGCTTTGCAGTTTTTTGCTTTTACAGAGAGCTTTTGGCAGAGGAAAAGGCGTTGCCATAAAATCTTTTCCAGATCTTAATGAAAGTTATTTCAGAAAAGTTGAAGAGCTTAATGCGGACTATATTTTTGTTTTGGACAAGCCAGTTATATCTGATAGTTTTTTGGAGAGAGTTAAAGAAAAGAATATTCCTTTTGTTTGGATAGATCATCATGATGTTGAAGTTCAGAAGCTTGATTTTATTAATTATTATAATCCTTTTTTTGATGATGAAAATACTAATGAGCCGGTTACAGCAATTTGCTATGAAATCTCCAAGAGGAAGGAGGATATTTGGCTAGGGGTAGTGGGATGCATTGCTGATGGATTTCTCCCTTATTTTTACAGAGATTTTGCCAGAGAATATCCCGAATTGTCTTTTGAAAGCGATAAAGCTTTTGATGTTCTTTATAAGGCTAGGATTGGAGAGGTAGCAAGGATTTTTGGAGCTGGACTTAAGGATACAACAAGCAATGTTGTTGCCATGATTAAATTTTTGATTAAATCCAGAGGTCCTTATGATGCTCTTGAAGAAAATTCTCAAAACCATAGTTTTCATAAAAGATATAAACAGGTTAGGGAGAGATACGGGCGAATTTTGGAAAAAGCAGTGCCTCTGGCCAAGTCTTCAGAGGATCTTGTCTTTTTCAAGTATTCAGGAGATATTAGCATTAGCGGAGAGCTATCTAATGAGCTTTGCTACCTTTTTCCAAAGAAAAAAATTGCTGTTGCTTATATTAAAGGAGGCAAGGTTAATCTTTCTTTAAGAGGAAAAGGAATTAGGAATATTTTTGTTGATGCTATAAACGGCTTTGATGGCGCTTCAGGCGGAGGGCATAGAGATGCTGTTGGCGGTCAGCTGCAGGAAAAAGATCTTGAGGATTTCAGGAAGAAGCTGGAATTCTTTGTTTCCAATGAATATAAATAGTTCTGATGCCTTCATCTGCTATGGATTTATGGCTAGATTCAAGAATTTGCAAGTTTAATCTAGTTATTAAATCAATCATAAAATTTAAAACAATTTAATTCAGACTGCCTGAGTTAAGTTGAATGTTTCTTGATTACTCGGGTAGAGCCTGGATTTGCCCTAAAATGAAATTTGATGAAGAACAAGATAGAGAATACCTTGAAAGGGAATTAAGTTTGCTAATAGAAAGATCTTTGGATTTGGAAGCTGAAATTGACTTTATAATTGAGGATGGAGAGTGACTCAATCTATTTTAATTTCTATTTTTTTATAATAAATCAATAGCTCTTGGCTACATAAACAACTTCTTCTGCTTTTTTATTGCAAATGATGCAATTTCCTGACGGCTTTTCTTTTTTGTCCGCTAGAATTCCGCGGACATAAGCGCCGATATCTTTTTCAATAATTTCGGCGCATTTTTCCCCCTGCTTTTCAATTGAGCAGAAATTTATTTTTGCTATTTTCTTGTCATCTATTGTTTTTTGGATTTCAGATTTTGTTTTGCAGTTTACTGTTTTTCCGTTCATGAATTTATCTGCTTTTTCCTTCAACCTTTTGTCATATTCTTCTCCAAGCTTCACTAAATCTTTTAGTTTTGCAGTGGAAATTTTTTCTTTTCTTTCAGTATCTCTTGTAAAAAGAGTTAATTTTTTTTCTTTCAGCTCTTTGCCCCCTATTTCAAGCCTGAGTGGAACTCCTTTTAGCTCCCATCCATAGAATTTTTCCCCTGGGCGCTTTTCAGAGTTGTCTATTTCAACTTTAAGATTTAACTCCTCTAGTTCTTTCTTTATCTTTTCTGACTCATTTATGACTTTTGATTTGTTTTCTGAATCACAAATAGGAATTATTATAATCTGAATAGGAGAGATGCAGAAAGGCAGAACAAGGCCTTTGTTGTCTCCATGCATTGAAATTACTGAAGCTAAAATTCTTGATATTGCAGGTCCGTAGCAGGTTTGCCAGACATAATCCTCTTTTTCATCTTTTGTTTTGAATTTTATGCCAAAAGCTTTTGAAAAATTCTGGCTTAGTAAATGAGTTGATGGCTGCTGTATTACTCTTCCGTCTGGCATTAGTGAATCAGATCCTATTGTGTATTCTGCTCCTGGAAATTTATCCCATGAGGGTCTCTTTAATGCCAAAAATGGAATTCCATATTTTTGGTGCATTATTTCTTCCGTTGTTTGAATGTCTTCCTGGACTTGAGCTTCTGCTTCTTTTTTTGACGCAAAACAATCATGCGCTTCAATCCAGTAAAATTCTCTTCCTCTTATTAAAGGTCTTGTGGCTTTTGTTTCAAGCCTGAACACATTTGCTCTTTGATAAATTTTTAGAGGCAAATCTCTCCAAGATCTTATCCATAAAGAATACATTTGATACATTGATGTTTCACTTGTAGGTCTTAATGCTAATTTTTCTTCTCCTTGAACGTGCTCAAGCCAGAAGACATTTGGGCTAAATCCCTTGACATGAGACGCTTCTTTCTTGAAGTTTTTTTCAGGGATAACTATTGGGAAGAATGAAGGCTTATGATTTTTTTTTTGGAGAGCTTTTTCATATAATTCGTACATATTTTCTATTGTCATTGCTCCCCATGGTCTTATGACAACAAAACCTTTAACATCAAACCTTATGTCAGTTATTTCTGCTTTTTCAAGAATTTGGGAATACCACTCTGAGAAGTTTTCCTCTTTCTTGACAGTGAGGCCTTCTTGAGATTTTTGCGCCATATACTCTAGAAATAATTGGGGTTTATTAAATTAAGGTTTGGCGATTTTCCAGAGAAGGTTAAAGTGTTTTCTTTGAGATTCAGATAATGATTTACTTTTTATTTTATTAATCAAACTAAAGTCTGATTCAAGAATTGTGTAGAGATATCATTCACAGCCTCTTTTATGTAGTTGCTTTCAAGAGCAAATCCCAGACTTTCTCCTGATCCTATTTTAAAATTATTTATTCCTATTACTTTGCCTTCTTTGTTTATTAAAGGGCCTCCTGAATTTCCTGGATTCAAGGCAGCATCTGTCTGAATATATGCCTCTATTCCATTTATCCCCTCCCTGTGAACGCCTGAAACTATTCCTTGAGAGACAGAGAATTGGAGCCCTAAAGGGTTTCCTATTGCAATTACTTTTTCACCTATCTGGGCTTCATCAGAATCTCCAAGCTTTAATTTTTTATATGTTCCGGGTATTTTTAACAATGCTACATCAAGCTGCGCGTTATATCCTACTAACTCTGCAGGGATTATCTCCTGTGCATAGCTTATTGCATAGACTTCTTTTCCACCTGACAAAACATGGGCATTTGTCACCAAATAACCGTTGTCAGTCAGTATAAATCCTGTTCCTTGCCCGACATCTGTCCTTATTGTAACAACAGCGGGAATTGTTGATTCAATTATTCCTGAAAAATCCTCTCCTGCAGAAGCTTTCAATAAATCTATTTCTGATTTTACTGATTCATTTATAGAGCTTATCGAGCTTTGTATTTGAAGCACACTTGTTGCCAAGTCATTCATCTTTCTCTGAGTGTCTGATTGAAGCTGATTTATTTTGCCATTTACTTCATCATTATTCAGCGTTTGCTTAACAATTATTCCATTGAGAAATATTGCTGTTACTATCATGTATATCACTATAATTGAGGTAAAGCTTCCTATGAATATTTTATGGTGTTTTTTTAAAGCAATGTGCTGAACAGGCTGTGATGGAATAATCTCTCTTTTGTATGCTGGCATTGAAAACAACCTACGGTTTTTTTCGATTTTCCTCAATTTGCAATTTATGTCGATTTCTAATTGCCTCAGAGGAAATCGCGTAGACTCTCCTTTTTGCTTATTAGATAAAAGAGTATTTAAAATTTGGGAATTTTATGAGCCTGCCAGGATTCGAACCTAGATCAACGGGGCCGAAACCCGTCATTCTATCCATTGAACTACAGGCCCTTAATAATTTAATAATGATTAGGTTTTTATACTTTAGGAAAAATCAACGCCGTTTTATAGAGAAGATTTTTATACTTTCGTCTTTTCTTTTTAACATGAAAATCTCAAAAGGAGCTAAATCAGGAGATTATGTAGAAGTGCATCTTGGAAAGCTGATTTATGAGGGTGTTTTGCTTGAGAGTTCTGAAGATGAAAAGGATGTTGTTTTGCTGAAGCTTGACAATGGCTATAATCTAGGATTTAATAAAAAAGATGTTCTTGAAGTAAAATTGATTAAGAAAGGTGAAGAAAAAAAAGGAAAAATTGAATTAAGGAAAGATTCTGAAAAGCCGATTGTTGCCTTGATTATGACTGGAGGAACTATTGTCAACAGGCTTGACCCTAAAAGGGGAGGCGTCAGCCCTTTAACTTCTCCTGAAGATTTTTTTACTTTTTACCCTGAGATTTTTGAAATCATAAGTCCTAGAATTGAAATGCCTTTTATGAAAGCTTCAGAAGATATGGACTTCAAGGATTGGCAGAAAATTGCAAAAGTTGTTGAGAAGCATCTTAATGATCCTCATGTCAAAGGAATAATGATTACTCACGGGACAGATACTTTACATTACACTTCTTCTGCTTTGAGCTTTTTTCTTGGAAAAGTGAATAAGCCTGTGGTTTTGACTTATAGCCAGAAAAGTTCCGACAGGGCTTCAAGCGATGCCAACATGAATTTAAATTGCGCTGCTCTGGCTGCTATTTCAGACATTGCTGAAGTGATGCTTGTTGGGCATGCTTCTATGAGCGATGATTTTTGCTACGCAATGCCTGGAGCAAAAGTCAGGAAGCTTCATACTTCAAGAAGAGATGCCTTTAAAGTTGTGAATGGAAAGCCTTTTGCAAAAATAAAAGATGAGGTTGAGATTCTTAGAAGTTTTAACAGAAGAAGCAGTAATAAGATTAAGGCTGATACAAATTTTGAAGAAAAGGTCGCTTTGATTAAATTTTATCCCGGGCAGGATACTGAGATTCTTGACTATTATACAAAGAAAGGATATAAAGGGATTGTTGTTGAGGCTCTTGGATTAGGGCATGTTTCTGTTAATGGAAGAAAATCTTGGATTAAAAAATTGAAAGAAGTTCAGAAAAAAATGATTGTTTGCTTTGCCGCCCAGACAATTTATGGAAGATTAGATTCTTATGTTTACAGTAATTTAAGAGATATAGCTAAGACAGGAGTTATTTATCTTGAAGACATGCTTGCTGAAACCGCTTTTGTGAAGCTGGGATTTGTATTAGCAAAAACAACGAATAAAGAAGAAGTAAAAAGATTAATGCTTACAAATATGGTTGGGGAATTGAATGAGAGATTGGAGGAATAAAGATATAAAAACTTTAAGAGTTCTATATTTTTATGGAATACGATTCTGAGAAGAGAGAAATAAAGCTTGATAGAGAATTAAGTAACTTAGACAAATTCGCAATTGAATTTACAGAAACACTTGGAAAGCACGTTGATTATGTCATTGTTGCAGGCTATATTTCTATTTTGCTTGGAAGGGTTAGAATTACTGAAGATATTGATGTGTTTATAAGAAGATTTAATTTTGAAGAGTTCTTGAAACTTTATGAAGATCTGAGAAAAAATGGATTTTGGTGCATTAATGCTGAAAAAGATAGAGATATTTTTAATTATTTAAAAGATGGTTTGGCTGTAAGATTTTCTTATGAAGGAACTTCTCTCCCTAATTTTGAAGTAAAATTTCCCAAAGATGAGCTTGATGAACAGGTTTTTGGCGATTTTATTACAGTAGTTATTCATGGTAAAAAATTAATTATTTCTTCGCTTGAGAGAAATATTGCCTTTAAGAGATACTTCTTGGGGTCTGATAAAGATATTGAGGATGCTATTCACCTTGAAAAAATGTTTAAAGGACAGATTAACAATGAAAAAATTAATAAAGTAAAAGCACTTATTGAAGCAAGAAGAAAATGGAAAATAAAAAAAGTATAAAAAGTAAAAGGCTGTTTATGAAGCCAGGAAAAACAAATAAAGAGGATAGAATAAATTTCGTTAAATTTTGGGTTAAAAATATGAAACAGATGTCAGATAAAGAATGGAGTAGGCAACAGAATATGTTGATTGATTCTGTAATTAAAATTAATAAAGGCAAACAGAATGTTCTTATTGATTCTCAGATTAGAGATTAAAAAAGAATGAAAAAAATTTATTAGATTTTGGTTGGCACAATTGTTGTATTGTTAATTTTAGGGGTTATTTTGATGAAAGGTATTTTTACTCCCTCGAATGAAGGTCCTTCTCCTGTTGAGTTAATTAAGGCTAAAGATCTTTACAATCAAAAAAAGCCTGAGGGAATGCAGTTTGACAGCCAATGCTTGGGTGTAATTGAAGTTATTAATGGGGTATATGCTGTTGATATTGTTCATGTTCCGAGAAGTTCTGTTGATAATCTTCCTGAAAATCAATGTGAATTATATAGAAATGGGAGTGTTGGTCGTTTTATTGAACTAGACAAAGATGGGAATGTTGTTAGAGGAGGCTAATCACTTCAGCTTCTTCTCAATCCTGTCAAGCTGTTTTTTCATTTCTTCAATTTCCCTTTCTGCTTTTCTGTTGACAGCATAATCATACTCTGATTTTAATCGGTCTGTATGAGCTTGCCTATTTTGAGACATTAAGATGATTGGCGCTTGAAGCGCTGCAATGCATGAAAGAACAAGGTTTAAAAGAATAAATGGATAAGGGTCCCATTTTTCAATCCAAGCATAAACATTTACTAAAATCCAAAAAGTTAAAAATATTAGGAAAGTTATTATGAATATCCAGCTTCCAACCCCTTTTGTTAATTTATCAGCCGCTCTCTGGCCGTATGTTCTCTGCTTGTGAATAATTGAATGTATTGGAGACTCTTCCTTTTGCATATTGATAAATGACTGAATAAGATTATAAAGTTTAGCCCTATTTTTGATTGTTCTATTGTAACTTATAAGGGGTTACAAAATGGAAAGATTTATAAACTCGTTATCTCAATGTTTTGTATGGAATTTGAAAATATAAATGAAGAGGCTTTTTCCGATTTGGAAAAGCCCAGAAAAACCAGAAATACCCCTGAAAGCGACGTAATTCAGAAGATAGGCAAAGAAAGAGTGACTTCTCTTAAAAATTTTATTTTAGAGCTTAATATTCTTATTGAAGAAAGGGAAAAGCTGAGCAGGATGATTACTTCTGAAGTTGAAAAAATAAAGATGGAAGTGGATAATTTTCTTAAGAATAACACTTCTTTTGATGCTGACGGCTTTAGGGAAAGAAATGGCTTGAGGCTGAAGCAGATAGAAGTTTCTGAACTGGAATTAAATGAAAAGGTCAATTGCTGGAGAGATGTTGCTTTGCTCAAAAAGGAATTAAGAGAAAGGCAGAAAGAGCTTAGCGAGAAACAGGAAAGAGTTTCTATGTTTGACCAGATTTTGAAATAAAATGCTGCAGCAGAGATTAACAATTGAAGATCTTTGCAGGAAGCTGAGGCCCGTATTTGGAAAAAAGATAGATGATATTTATCTTAGATATGCCATGGCAGAGTCTAGAGAAGAAAAGGAAGATATTATGCATATGATCAGCGCGCTTTACAGTAAAAACCTGAATAAACTTCTTGATAACCAGATACTTTTGGAGCCGCCTAATGAGGATGCTCTGGATGGAGACTATCATTTGGCCGATGTTAGCTATGCTGGAAAAAAGATATTCTCATTCAATCTTAGAGAAAAAGACTGGTCTAGGCATGTTTGCATAAGCGGAATGAGTGGAAGCGGAAAAACTACCTTGGCTTTTAACATTCTTCAGACTTTTATTGATCATGATAAGCCTTTTTTAGTTTTTGACTGGAAAAAAAGCTTTAGACCTTTGCTTTTAGCAAGCCAGGAAGTTGTTTGTTTTACAATAGGAGATGAATCTGCAAGCAATATGTTTAAAACAAATATAAACAGGCCTCCTAAAGGGATTGACCCTAAAGAATGGATAAATGTTTTGTGTGATCTTATTATTGAAAGTTTTTCAGCTTCTTTTGGTGTTCATAAAGTCTTGCTTGAGACTCTTGATGAGGCTTTTGAGCATTTTGGAGTTTATAATGGGTCTGACAACTACCCTACATGGAACAATATTAAATGGTATCTTGATCAGAAAATAGAGAAGACAAAAGGAAGAGAAGCAGGATGGCTTGAAAGCGCCCTCAGAATAGTGAGCGTTTTGACTTTTGGAAACTTTGGAAAAGTCTGCAACAGCAAAGAGAAAGGAGTGCTTTCCGTTGAAGATCTTCTTAACAAGAAAGTTGTTTTTGAGCTGAATGCCCTTAGCAATATAGAGAAAAAGTTTTTCTGCGAGTTTGTCCTTACATACATTTACAAGCTTAAGAAAGCAAGACAAAAAAATTCTGAGAGCAAGTTCGTCCATGCAATTGTTGTGGATGAAGCGCATAATATTTTTCTCAAAGGAAATCCTCATTTTACAAAAGAATCTGTAACAGACATGATATACAGAGAAATGAGAGAATACGGAACAAGCCTTATCTGTTTGGACCAGCACATCTCAAAATTAAGCGATACTGTTAAGGGAAACAGCGCTTGCAACATTGCCTTCCAGCAGCAGCTTTCCCAGGATATTTATGATATAAGCGGACTGACACAATTGAGAGATCAGCAGCAGTTTTTTTCCATGCTTCCAGTCGGGTCTGCGATAGTCAAGCTTTCTGAAAGATACACTTCGCCGTTTTTGATTGAAGTTCATAATGCTGAGCTTAGGGGAAAAACAGTCACAGATGAAGAGGTTAAGAGCAGAGCAGAGTTTCATATTATGGGAATTAGCGTTGAGAAGGAAGCCGATAAAGAGTTCAACGATGCTTTAATTGGCAGGAAAACCATGGAAAATCCCGTTAAAAGAAAAGAAGTTAGCATCGAAGATATTAAGCACGATAGAACTGTTTTCAAAGCTGAGGATATTCTTCCTTTAGATGATGGAGGAATTGTTTATGAAGTTATCAATGAACCTCTTGGAGGAAGTTTCCCAAAAAGAGCGAACAACGAGTTCCTTGCCAATGAACCTTCTGGAGGAGTGTTTCCAAGAGCAGATTCTGAAATTCTTGCTGATGAATATTTTGGGAAAATGTTTCCAAAAACTAACGAAGTTCCAAAACCAGTATTTGCAATAAATCAAAATTTTGAAAGTGTTCCAAGAGCAGAAATAATTGTTAATAAAATTTTTGAAAATAAAGAAGATGATGTTTTTTATGAACTTAAAAAGATGGCTTACGGTATTTCTTTGACTCCTAGACAAGAGGTTTTATTTGATTATATAAAAGGAAGAGTTAAGCTAGGCGACAGTTTAAAGGAACTTGAAAATACTCTTTTGTTCTACAAACAGGAAGGCAATTATAAAGCTGAAGATGTTTTTGTTGCTGTAAATCATTATCTGTCGAGCAAGCTTGCTAATCTTTTTCCAAGCAATAAAAAGGAAGAGAAAGCATATTCTCAAATTGTTACCCCTATAAAGAGTCGAAAGATTTATAAAGAAAATCATTCTAGAATAACTGGCAGTTCAGCGTCTGACGAGGAAAGAGTAATCTCTTTTCTGAGCGCTAATCCTGGAAAGGATTTTGGCACGGTTGAGCTGTACAAAGAGCTTGGATTGTCTTCAAGGAAAGGAAACAAGATTAAGAATGAATTGCTTGAGAGAAAGATTATAATCATAGAAGAAAAGAAAAATGACAAAGGCTGGAAAAAAATTATTGCATTGGCAAAGTAGATTAAGTTTCATATTCACACAAATCAACAATCACTAAAAACAAAAACCCTGGCATACCCTCCACGAGGATATTTCGTTAGCACTTTTTTCTTGAATTATCAACTATGCTAAAATTTCTTTAAATTTTGGCTGTAAAACCCCGGAAAACCCTGAAATTACTGTTTAATTTCATACATATATAAACAGACAACAAACACTATTCATTGGAGGACCCTTGAATAAACAACAATAAATAAACAACAATTTGTGAATCTATCTATTACTAGTAGAACACAAAACACACATACAAACCTCTTTCAGAAAGGAGAATTAAACAAAGCGAAGTTGTAACCTTATAACCTTATTGTAAGGGCTGCGTTTTACTTTAACTTTTTCACTTGGCCAATGTTGCAAGCAGTAGATGTGCAGCCCTTTTTTCTCTGCGTTTTGAGAAAATCAAAAAACACAAAACGAGCATTAGACTTTGTCTTTTGCTTTGAAAATCACAAATCAACAATCTTAACAACAATCTTAAAACACCAAACTTGGAGGTTTTATGAAGACATTTTTCTTTTTAGGTTTTGGCACTATGCTATTTATTTTAGCAGGTGTACTGACAATTTCTTTCTGGTACGACTTCACTAATAATTGTGAGGACTACCTTAAGTTGGCCGGAGATGCGCCGACTGTCGAGAAGGCAAACGAGTTTCTTGGGAAAGCATTGGGATTCCTGGAAAACAATGGCCTTACCTCTGGAAATTCAGCCTTCTTTTTTAAAAAGCCAGATGCTGATATCGGCATTTGGTACAATCAAATTAAAGGGGCTTATTCAACAACGCAGGACATTCTTGAGAGAATGAGAAACAGCGCTTCTCCAGTTTCTCAGCTTGAAAAGGACAATGCTCTGATGAAAATCAGGGAAGTTGTTCTTGATGCGGGGAAAAATGGAGTCGAGGTTACTGTGCCAGCCCACATTAGCTGGTTTCCTCACCAACTTCTCATGCTTTTTCTCTGGACTCTCTCTGTTGGTTTCATTATTTTCGGGTTCGCTATTCTGATAGAGTGGTGATCACATAACAAGGACAAGCCGAATTTTTCAGTGAGGTGAAACATGAATCTTTTTTTTCAAATTTGGGGCGGAGTTTTCTATCTTCTGAACAAGATTTTTTTCTCCATTTCTGAAAGAAAAGGAAATGAAGAGAGAAAAAGGAAGTGGAAGATAGCAGCATGGTCAGTCTATCTTATAGGACTTCCTGGCTGGCTTTACATATTGACTTCCAGCAAAGCTTGGATAGTTGCTTCTGTTGAGCTGTGTGGTGCTCCCTCAATGATTGTGGGACTTGCTGCAGCTATAAAGGGAAATGAACAAAATTTCCCAGTGGTTTTATTATGTTGCAATGATAGGCTCTGTTTTTGGCATTGCTCTCAGCATCTATGATTTCGGAGGCATTACTAAATGGAGCCAGGTGGTTGAGCTGGGAGTTGTTGCAGGGTTTCTTTTTGGCTCTTATCTATTGGCTAAAGAGCACGCCTCCGGATATCTCTGGTTCATGCTTATGAATTCCTCGAATTGCATTCTTATGTATATTCAGGGGAATTTCTACATGGCGTTGCAACAGGCTTTGTCTTTACTTTTTGTTGTTTATTCTTTCTATCTAAGGAAGAAGCACATCACTTAACTCATGGAGGAGTTATGATCTTTTTGAGATTTTGGATTGCTTCAGCTTGTGAGGCAGTTCTGAGATTTGTCTACACGTTTGTGGCTTTGGAATTTGTTTCCAGACACATTCCTGTAGTTGTGAGAAGGCATTTGTTCTGCTTTTGGACAAGTGCTAAGTTAAACCTAATAAGGGAGGAGGTGAAGCTTAAGATTTCTATCTTGATTTTCGTGATGGTCTCCATACTCTGGTTTGCTGGAGACAAGTGTTAACCTTTAGCTTAATTTTGTCTTGGAGGAAACATGTCAAAAAATTTATCCAAGGACTTTCTTATTCAAGAAGGTCTTAGTGAGATTGAAGAGCCAAAATCTGGGGCGGGAGCTTTATCTTTTGCTCAGTTCTATGGAACCGATAACCCTTTTTGGCTTCTTGTTGAGCCACAGCTTGATGTCTTTGAAGGAGATGATTTTTAACGCGTTTCATCCTGTCGAACACAACAACAATTTTCACAATTGAATTTGAACTTTTTTTCAGGAGAATGGAGTTTCTGAATATGAAGAATGGAAAAAACGGAAATTCAAAAAGGGAGAAGAAAGGAAAGTCTTTCAATGGATACATCCTCAAGGAGCTCGTAGAGAAGATTAATTCTCGAATGAAAGATTACGAGCTCAAGGCTATTCTTATTGGGAGAGGAGTTCATATCGATACACGGAAGTTCTACCCGGTTATAACAGCCTTGAGAATCAAAAGAGGGAGGCTTTGCAAACAGATAATGTCAATGGCTCCTGAGAAATCAGAGGCTAAAGACAAGAGAAAAAGAAAGTAACAAACAACAGTTTCGAGCTAAACTCGAAAAATCAAACACAAACCATTTCTCAAGGAGATTTTATGAAAAATTCTCATGTTTTGGCAATTTTATTTGCCGCCATCCTTTTTCTTTTAGGTGCACTTTTTGCTCCACCTATCTTTCTCAGAGTGTCTATTGCTCTGATTGCCCTGAGTTTGATTTTTTCCTTACTTCACAAAAAGCACAGAAAAGATCCTAACAGTCACGAATAGCGGTTGCTCAGATGGTTTCTCAGACATTGGATGTCGGCATTTCTTCGGCTTTGGATTGGTGAAATCTTTCAAGGAGAATTTATGTCGACGATGAAAGAAAAGAAAGGCTTGTCATTTAATATATGGATTGGCCTTTTAAGCCTTGCAGGATTGGCTTTGTATGTTTATGCCAACAGAGAGATTGTTTCTACCGTCTTTCTCGCGGAAGACTTCACAGCTTATCTTGGCAGAGGACTGATTTGCGGGACTACAGGTTTTTTTTGGAGCCCTCTTATTGGTTTTCTTAAAGCACTTTTCACGGTTCTTGCCTTTGTTGTTGCTTTGGCGATTGTTGCATTTTTCTTCGCGTACATTATCTTTGGCTTCACATTTCAAGATGCTCTCAAAGCTGTGAGCGCATTGTAGGGGGATTTATGGAAATCAGAGACATAGTGTTTGCGATTATTGCAGTAGGATTAGTGGTGATTGTTTTTATAACAAAGCTTTCATCATACCAATCTGCAAAGGCACAGAAAACTTCGAGTTATGCAATGATCGCAATTGCAGCTGTTTTTATACTGATTGTTTTTGGATGGCTTGCCACTCAATACGATTATGATAAAATGTCTGCAGATTTTAAAGGGGGAAAGCTGGAACTTTCTTTGCAGCAATCAAAGAGAAATTCTGCCGGGGATTCTGTTTCTGTTCAAGATTCTATTAATTTTGAAGTTCCTGCCGAGAAGATAAATCAGGGATGGAAGATGATAGGAAAGATTGCCGGGAGCTTGGATGAATTGTTTAACAAACCTAAAGACAAACCTGACAGCTTGTGAGGAGGAATATGGAAAGTGATGAACTTTTAATTATTAACAATAAACTTTGAAGGAGGTTCTATGTGAGTGAGCATGTTTCAAAAGAGGTTTTCGCTATTGTTCGCGCTCCTAAAAATATTGGAGATCATAGCAACTATATTGTTACTTCTCCTTATTACAATCAGGGGCAGTTCAAGAGAGATGATTCAATAACTGTAGATCGAAAGAAATGGCTGGAAAATTTTCAACCTGAGGAAGGCGTATTTGTCATTCTTTTGGGTGTCTTTGGGAAACCTAAAGGTTTGCGTGCAAGCTCTGCTAGGTTCGCTACTCCTTATGAAATACAGTTTCATACAGCAAAAAGCAAAGAGCAAGATTAACGAAAGGATTTTTATGAGTTTCATTCAGATTTTAGAATTTATTGTTGTGATGCTACTCATTTTGGTAGCTTTCACTCAAGTGATTATTCCTCTTTTGAAGGGCACTCTTGTTTTTCCTTTTTTTCGCAAGGCTAGGAAGAAGGAGCATGAGATTGTTTCCATTGAGGAAGAGAGAGATGAGGTTCGGCTTGATCAAGAAATTGCTCGAAAAAGAGACAAGCTTGATCAGGAGAAGAAAAAGGGAGGTTTGTCAAAGGACAATTAATCCTTTTTACACGTTCGTTTTTTAAAACTTTAAACTGTTAACATTAAACTTTTGGAGAATTATATGTCAATCCAAAGCAGTTCTAGCATGAGGCAATTGTCGAAGATTCTTGGTATTGGTATTGCCGTCCTTGTTTTTTTGTTCTTGATAGTCGGAGCAGGAAAACTTTGGCAGAATGTCGATGCTAACGAGATCGTCGTGATTCAAGCCCCCGTGTCTGGAGAGTTGAACTGGCACGTCACACCTGGGCTTAAGTGGCAGGGATGGGGTTCAGTTACTACCTATCCAAAGAGAGCGATTTACCAGTTTGAGATTTCTGTGCGCTTCAATGATGGCGGCCATGGCACCATGTTTGGCAGTGTCCAATATGATATGCCAAATGATGTTGATAATCTTAAAAAACTACACACGAAGTACGGATCAAAGGAAGCGATTCAGAGTCAGCTTGTTAAGACTGTTACTGACAAGTCGGTATACATGACCGGGCCTTTGATGACTTCAAAAGAAAGTTATGCTGAAAAGCGTAATTATCTTCTAAGCTATGTTGAAGATCAGATTGTGCATGGAGTCTACAAGACTCTCTCGAGAGAAGCAAAAATGATTGATCAGATGACTGGGGCAGAGAAGACTATCACTGTTGTCGAGATCGTTTTGAAAGAGGGTATTCCTGAAAGGCAAGAGGAGGCTGTTCTAGCTAGTTTTGGCATCAGACCGTTTAACTTTGCCATCGAAAAACTTCCATATGATGAGGCTGTTGAAACTCAAATAAAGATGCAGCAGCAAATCACTATGGATGTCCAGACAGCAATTGCCGATGCGAAGAAGGCTGAACAGAGGACAATCACTGTTGTTGAACAAGGCAAGGCTGATGCTGCCAAGGCGAAGTGGGATCAAGAAGTCATAAAGGCCCAGCAGGTTACTGAAGCTGAGCAGAAGTTGGAAGTTGCTCGACTTGGGGCTCTTGCTGCCGAACAATACAAAAAGGAGCAGATTCTTAGAGCAGATGGTGATTCCGAATACAAGCGCAGAGTCATGGAAGCTGATGGCGCTCTTACTCAGAAGCTCGCGACTTACAAAGACGTCAATATCCGGTATGCTGAGGCTATTGAGAAGTACACAGGAGCTTGGGTACCTTCTATTGTTATGGGAGGTGATGGGAAATCCGGAACTTCAAACGGTGCTCAGGATTTGATCAGTCTCCTTTTAGCAAGGACTGCAAAAGACCTTTCCCTAGATCTTAGCGTCAAGGGCAAGTAAGTCTTCTTTCAGACACACTCTGGCCAAGAGTGTTATGCACCTTCCTCTCTTGTACTGAGAGTTACGCTCTTTCTGCCATGAAGGCCTTTGATGTAAAAGTTAGAGGCCTTCGATTTGATTTAGTCTTCTTTTTTTTCTGATTGTTTTCTATGTGGAATTCTAAATTTTTTCTTCCGGAATTTCAGAAATCTATCTTTCTTACCATATTTTTTTTGCAAAATTTCAGGTTAATATGCATGCAAGTTATGCGATTTACAAAAATATTACCTGTCTTTTTATTATTAACAATTATATTTTAGAATCTTACATTAAATCTTTGGTTTTTTACTTAACTGGTAATTTAGCAGACACTTTTTTATTTAATTTTCCGTTTAAACATATTTTTTTGCAAAATTTATGATAAGAAAGCTAAATTTATTTGATTAATTTGGACAATTTTCTGTAATTTCTACTTTATTTTATTATTAATATTATTCTATTTTGATTAAAGGTTATATTTAGACATTATTTTACATTTTAATTTTTTTCTTAAAAACATATTTTTTTTGCAAAATTTTAAATAAGGTTTATTTATTCTTGAGCAAATTTAATAAACTCTTATTTCTTTTTGCTTTTATGAATATTAATTATGGAGACATGGGTTTTAAGGCTGGACTGGAAATTCATCAGCAGCTTGACTCTAAAAAATTGTTCTGCAACTGCCCGAGCATTTTAAGAGGAGACACCCCCAGCTTTGAGATTAAGAGAAAATTGCATACTGTTGCGGGCGAATCTGGAGAAATTGATGTTGCAGCAGAGCACGAAGCTGCTCTTGACAGGGAGTTTGTTTATCAGGCTTACGATACTACATGCCTGGTTGAGCTGGATGAAGAGCCTCCCCATGAAATAAATAAAGATGCGTTAATGACTGCTTTGCATATTTCTCTTTTGATGAATGCCAAGATAATTCCAATTTCACAGATAATGAGGAAGACGGTTATTGATGGAAGCAATACTGGAGGTTTTCAGAGAACTGTGATGATTGCCAGGGATGGTTTTATTGAGACTTCTTATGGAAATGTTCGAATTTTAGGAATTTTTCTTGAAGAAGATTCTGCCAGACTTGTTTTGAAAGATGAAAAAAGCGCTGTTTACAGGCTTGACAGGCTTGGAATTCCTTTAATTGAAATTGCCACAGAGCCTGATTTGAAAAATGCAGAACACGCAAAAGAAACTGCTTTGAAAATTGGAGAGATACTTAGAGCGTGCAAAGTAAAAAGAGGAATTGGAACTATTAGACAGGACATTAATATTTCTATAAAAGGAAGCAATAGAGTTGAGCTTAAAGGCTTTCAAGATCCTAAAATAATGTTGAAGAGTATTGAAGAAGAAGTAAGAAGGCAGCTGGCTTATGTTGGCGCTGGAAAAAAAAATTCTTCTGAAGTCAGAAATGTTTTGCCTAATGGAAGTTCTGAGTTTATGAGGCCGATGCCTGGTGCAGACAGAATGTATCCTGAAACTGATCTTCCTTTGCTGAAAATTCCATTGGATTTTATTAATAGCGCTAAGAAAAACTTGCCTAGGCTAAGAGAAGAAATTGAAGAAGAATTAAGAAATCAGGGGCTTAGCCAGGAATATATTTCTATTCTTTTGAAATCTAATGAGATTGAAAAGTACAAAGAACTTTATTATATTGTTCCAAAGCCAAATTTTGTTGCAAAGGCTGTTTTGGTTTTTCCAAAAGAGATTGCCGCGAAAAAAGGGATTGCATTTGAAAGGGTTTTAGAAATACTCGATGAGCATTATTTTGAAGTTTTTAATAAAGTTGCCCAGGGAAAACTCAAAGAAGAAGATGTGAAGCATATTTTTGAGAGGCTTGTTGATGGAAAGAGTTTTTCCGAAGCTGCGAAACTTGACAAGCTTAGCGTGAATGATTTGGAAGAAGCTGTCCTTAAAATTATGAAAAGCAAGCCAGGACTTTCAGAGAATGCTTATATGGGGTTGGTTATGAGGGAGCTTAGAGGAAAAATTAGTGGAAAAGAAGCGAGCGAAATAATAAAGAAACTTATGCACTAATTTTTCTGCAGCTTCGTCCAAGCGTGGCCAAATCAGAGGAAAGATTTCAGGGAGCGAGGCTGTTGAAATAATCAGGAAGCTGATGAAGTGAGAAGATTTAATCTTTAATGCCAAATAATTTAAATATTTTGGCATATTACTTTTTGCTGTGCAAAAAGTGTTGCATAAAACCCCCAATTTTTTTGGCTCCAAAAGATTTATATAGTTTTATTTTATAACATATGTTATATGAAGAAACCGATTGTTCATAAAAAATACCTTAGGTTATATGAAGAAACTGCTAGGCAGAAGGTTTTAGAAGTTTTGTTTAGATTTCCTGATAAAGAATTTAGCCTTTCTGATTTAGCAAAAGAGGCTAGTGTTGCAAAAGCTAATATAGGAAAAATATTGTTGGAATTGGAGAAGTGGGAGTTTATTTCAGTAACCAGGCTTAGTAAGATTTGGAGAATTATGGCTAATAGGGACAATTGGGATTTTAAGAAAAGTAAAATAATATACAATTTAAATTTTGTTTATAAGAGTGGTTTAGTTGAATTCCTAATAGATTATTTCAAAAATCCAAAATGTATTGTTCTTTTTGGGAGTTTTGGGAAGGGCGAAGACATTGCCAGTTCAGATATAGATATAGCTATAGAAAATGAAAATTCTGAAGGTTATAAAGTTACTGGCTTGAGAGAACTTTTAGAGTTTGAAAAAATAATCAGAAGAAATATACAACTCCACCTGTTTAATCAAAGTAATGTCGATGAAGGCGTTTTTAACAATATAATCAATGGTGTTGTTTTATTTGGATTTTTGGAGGTTAATCATGGAAAAAAATAAAATCGAAGAATTAATCAGCAAGAATTCTTTAAGAAGGAGAGAAATTGACTTTGAGAGAGTTAAATCTCTCTTAAAATCTGCAGAAGTTACAGTAAAGGTAGTAAAAAATATTTCTTTGAATGATGAAACCGCAACAACAATTTTTAGAGAGCTTTATGAGGCAATAAGGCAATTAGGAGAAGCAAAATGGTGGCTTAATGGTTACGAGCCCTACGGATTAGGCAGTCATGGCCTGGCTTTAGACATTCTAAAAGAATTTAATGTTAAAAATAAAGTAAAACTTAATTATCTTGATAGATTTAAAAAAATACGCCACGATGCTAATTATAGAGGAATGTTTGTATCTTTTTCTCAAGCTAAAGAACTTATTGAATTTTGGGATTCTTGCGGAAAAGAGATTTTAGAGTCGATTAAGAAGCTGATGAAATAAGTTTGGCTCGTTCTTCTAGTCTATTCAATTCTTCGTATAAACCAAAGACAGTAGTCTTTTCTAACTTGAGGTCTTCTAAACCTAAAGCCCTCATATTTCTCACAGCTTTTGCAGCAATGTAATCTACATCATTATGAAATGCATAAGCAAAAAATCTTTTTACAAAACTTTTTGATTCATACTGATTGATTATTTCCTCTAAGTCATTTTTTGATAGATCTTCATATTTTTTTATTCTTTCTAGAATGTGGCTACAATACAAAATTCTTTCAATTCTAGCTAGTCCTCCGATCATCTTAGTTTTTCTTCTTCATAAAATTTAACTGCTTTTTCTAATTCATATTCTATGTTGTTTATTTTTTTCTATAAATTCGATTATATGCTTTGCATTTTTTGTAAATGAATTTCTATTATTTTTTATACGTTTCCTTAATTTTGGCATTTGTAAGTATGTAAGAGTTCCACAGACGATGCCAAAACCAAGTGTCCATGGTAAAAAAGATACATTAGGATTTTGGTTTGTTACGAATATCATGTCAAGAGCTTTTCCAATGAAATACCCTCCTGAAAACTCATATATTGGCCAAGCCTCTGGTTCGTTTAATGAGAGAATAGAATTTATTTTTAACCAATAAGATGATGTAATTTCCTCTAATTTTTCAACTTCATTGTTGTACTTTTTTCTTTCTTCTTTATTCCATGGAAATTTAAGTTTAAATTTTGCTTTACTTGTCACTTCATCAAATATCTTTTCTGGGTTTTCTCCTCCAAGAATTCTTCTTAAATAGATATTATTTTCATACTCACTTGTTATCTTTTTGATTTCTTCTTTGGTAGAAGTTATTCTTGTTTCAATCTTGTAACTTCTTGAATTAAGTCTTTGCATTTGCTCATTATCTATGTTTAATCTTTCTTCAAGATCTTTAAATTCAGAATACAATGTTTTCATGTGATTGTGGTTGTCATAGATTTTATAAAACTTATCACCCTTGTACAGGGTGTATAACAATAGGTTTTTATATTATGGATTTCTGTTGTTTTTATGGATAAAAATTATCATGAATTGGTTAAAGTAGGATTAACTGATGGAGAAACAAAAGTTTATCTTGCGTTGATTGAATTAGGAAGCTCTACAGTTGGACCTATTGTAAAAAGATCTAAGGTTGCTTACTCGAATATTTATGAAATTCTTAATAGATTAATTGAGAAAGGTTTGGTTAGCTTTATTATTAAGGAAAAAACCAAGCACTTTCAAGCAGCTTCTACATCAAATATTTTGGAATATTTGGATATGAAGGAAAAAGAAATTTTTGAGCATAGAGCGTCTTTAAAGAGGATTTTGCCTGATTTGGAAAGATTAAGAGAAAAAGGTGATAAACAAGAAGCAGAGGTTTTTGTGGGGTTAAAAGGATTAAGAAGCGCTTATGAAAAAATGCTTAAAGGATTAACAAGAAAAGACGAAGCTTTATTTTTTTATCTGCATGATAATGCTTATGCTGATCAATCAGATAATTTTTATAGAAGCATCTGGAATATTACAAGAAAAGTTAATATGAATGGCATTGCGAATAAATATTATGAAAAGTCTTGGTTTGCAAAGAAATCGAAGAATGTTAATTTTGTTAAGATAAAGTTTGTAAATTATCCTATTCCTGGAAATATTGATATTGTAAAAGATATGGTTTTTATTGTTTCATGGAAGCCTTCTGTTGTGGGAATTCTTATACATTCCCAAAGTATTGCAGATGGAATGAGAAAATATTTTAACGAAGTTTGGAATTCTGTGAAGTAACAAACTTTAAAAACTCTTTTTCAATAAGTTATTCATTATTTGTTTTTTGAGATGGTTCCGAAAAAAATATTTTTTGTCAAGGGGGTAGGAAGGCATAGAGAGAGGCTTGCAAGTTTTGAAGCTGCCCTGAGAGATGCTGGAATTGAAAAGTACAATCTTGTTTATGTTTCTTCTATTTATCCTGCAGGATGCAAAAATATTTCAAAGGAAGAGGGACTGAAGCTTGTACAACCTGGTGAGATTGTTTTCTGCGTTATGGCAAGGTCTGAAACAAACGAACACAATAGATTGATAGTTTCTTCTATAGGAGTTGCCATTCCAAAAGAAGGAGAACAATATGGATATCTTTCTGAGCATCATGGCTATGGTGAAACAGAAAAAATAGCAGGAGATTATGCAGAAGACTTGGCTGCAAGCATGTTGGCTACAACTCTAGGTCTTGAGTTTGATCCTGAAAAAAGCTGGGATGAAAGAGAGCAAGAATACAAAGCGTCAGGAAAAATTTTCAAAACAAAAAATGTTACTCAGTCTGCAGAAGGAAAATCTGGGGTTTGGACAACTGTTCTTTCAGCTGCTGTTTTGATTGATGATAGTAATGGCAGTTAGATAATTTAATAAATGTTATTTTTCTATCTCTATTATGCAACGCTCATACGTTTCAGAAATAAAGGCAGGGAATGATGTTTTACTTAAGGGATGATTAACTATACTATATCATCTTAAAGAAATAGGTTAAACTATACGATATGATAGTAAAGTTTATAAACTCTGAAATTATGTAATATTCATGGATGTTGAGTCTGAGTTTTACAAGCAAAATCCCTGGTGGGAAGGAAAATTTGAAGAAAAAAGCATATCTAGGGATATTTATTTGAATGAGATATTCAGGAATATGAAAAGTAAAGAGATTATATTTTTAACAGGATTAAGAAGAATTGGAAAAACTACTATTTTAATGCAAATAATAAGGCGACTATTAACCAACACAAAACCTGAAGATGTTCTCTTTATAAGGCTAGACTCTTTTAATTTATTAGAGTATTCAATTCATCAATTAGTTGAAGAATACAGGAAAATTCATAAGAAGTCTGTTTTAGATTTTTTTTATTTGTTTTTAGATGAAGTCACCTCTAGGGGTAATTTTGAACAAGAATTAAAGAGTTTATATGACAACGAAAATATAAAGGTTATCTGTTCTTCATCAATTGCTACCTTCATGAGGGACAAAAAAGCCAGTCTTACCGGCAGAACAAAAACAATCGAGGTAATGCCCTTGACTTTCCAGGAATTTTTAAAATTTAAGGGGGCAAAGATAGGCAAAGCAGATAAATCAAAACTAGAAAGCTATTTCAAAGATTATTTGAAAATTGGTGGAATTCCCCATTATGTCTTGACAGAAGATAGGGCTTATTTAAACGAATTAGTTGAGAGCATTGTCTACAAAGATATAATTGCATATCATAAAATATCTGGAGAAAAAGCTGTAAAAGAATTATTTGTGCTGTTATGCCAAAGAGTTGGAAAGCCAATGAGCTATAATAAACTTGCAGAATTATTAAAGATTTCAGTAGATAGTGTTAAGAGATATGTTGGTTATTTTGAAAAAGCATATTTATTTTATGTGGTTGATAGATATTCTAAATCTGCAAATGAGAAAGTAACATCCCCCAAAAAAATCTATATTGGTGACGTTGGTATAAAAAATATTATAACTGAATTTAAGGATTTGGGAGCAAGTTATGAAAACCTCGTATTCTTAAAAATTAAAAGTAAAAATCCAAATTATTATCTGGAAAATTCAATAGAGATAGATTTTATTACAAAAGATAGCTTAATTGAGGCAAAATATAACCAAGAGCTTAATGAAAAGCAATTGGAAGCTTTTAACGCTATAAAATCAAAGAATAAGATTATAGCTAATGGATATAAGTTTTTTTTAGACTGATTTTACTTGATTAATTTTTTTGCTTTATTTTCTTTCTTTTCCTAGTTTTTCCTAAGCAAATATATTTAAAAAATGTTGTTCTTTAGTGTTTTCATGCAACGCTCATATGTTTCAGAAATAAAGGCAGGGAATGATGTTTTAATCAAAGGATGGGTTCATGAATTAAGAGTTCTTAGTAAGATGGCTTTTATTCTGCTGAGAGACAGTTCTGGGATTGTTCAGTGTGTTGTTAAGGATAAAGATGTTTCTAATACGACTTTGGAAAGTGTTGTTGAAATAAGGGGAAAAGCAAAACCTGCCAAAGTTAAGGCTGAAGGTGTTATAGATGATGTTGAGATTGATGTTTCTGAAATTAATATTTTGAGCAAGGCAGATAAACTGCCTATTCAGGTTAATGAAAAAGCTGTCAGCTCTGAGTTGTCTAATAGATTGGATTGGAGATCTTTAAGCTTGAGAATACCTCGGTCAAGAGCTATATTCAAAGTTCAGGCTAAAATAGTTGAAGGTATGCAAGAATATCTTAATCATAATGGATTTTTGCAGGTTTTTACGCCATGCCTGATGGGGGTTGCTTCAGAATCAGGCAGTGAAGCATTTGAAGTAAAATATTTCAATACTAAAGCTTATTTGAGACAGGATCCTCAGCTTCACAGGCAGCTGACTATCTTAGGAGGCATAGAAAAGATTTATGATATTGGGCCTAGCTGGAGGGCTGAGAATAGCAATACAATAAAGCATTTATGCGAGCATAGGACTTGCGCTGTTGAAATGGCTTTTATAGAATCTGAAAGAGATGTTATGAGAGTTGAAGAGCAGGTTATTATTTCTGCTTTTGAAAAGGTAAATAAAGAGTGTAGGAAAGAATTGGAGATTTTTGGAATTGAGTTGAAAACTCCTAAAGCACCATTTCTTGAATTTAATTTCCCAGAAATTTATGATATTTTGAAAAAGTTAGGAAAGAAAATTAAAGAAGGAGAAGATTTAGACTCAGAAGCTGAAAAATTGTTTTGGGGATATGTGCAAAAAAAGCATCCTGGAACAGAGTTCTATTTTGTAAATAAGTTCCCGTTTAAGGAAAAACCATTTTATGTTTATTGTGATGAAAAAAGCGAATATGCAAGAAGCACTGATCTTTATTATAAAGGAATGGAGATGTCTTCTGGTGGACAGAGGGAAAATCGCTACGCTAAACTCATTAAAAATGTTGAAGAGAAAAAAGTGCCTTTAAAGTCTGTTGAGTGGTTCACTAAATTCTTTAAGTACGGAGCTCCAACTCACGGAGGATTTGCTTTGGGAGTAGAAAGAATAACAATGATGCTTCTTGGAGTGGAAAACATAAGAGAGGCTGTTTTGTTTCCGAGAGATCCTGGGAGATTGACGCCTTAAAGAAATTTAGTGGTTGGTTTAGTATTGTTTAAATATTATTCCATATTTCGTCTTCTTCGTTATCCCATAGTTTTTTTAGAGATATCTCGCTTAATTTTAATATATCTTTGAAATCATCTCTTATTTTTTTGGATATTTTCTTATCAGAACTAGTTATCCTTTTTTTCATTCCCTTTTATTATTTTTAGTTATTTAAGAATTTATGTTAACTTGGGAATTTAGACTAACCACTAATTTAATAAATCCCTTTTCTTTTCTCTAGTCATGACAACAAAATTTATATCAATTTCAGAAGCCATGCATAAAAAAAGCGGGAAAGTAGCTGTGCGGGGATGGGTGTACAGGGAAAGAGGTTCGAACGCTTTGAAGTTCATTGTTCTCAGGGATTCTTCAGATATAATTCAGTGTGTTTTGAAAAAAGAGAATTTTGAAAAGCAATGGCAGGAGATAGACAAATTGCAGGTTGAAGCTTCTCTTGAAATTGAAGGGACTATAAAAGAAGACAAAAGAGCTCCAACTGGCTATGAAATTTCTGTTGAGAAGATAAATATTGTTGGATTAAGTGATTCATTTCCCATAAACAAAGATTTGAATGAAGAGCTTTTGGGAGACAGAAGGCATTTGTGGATAAGAAGCAGGAAGATGACTGCAATTCTTAAAATAAGAAGCACTGTTATGCAGTCTTTCAGGGATTATTTTAGAGAAAAAGGTTTTTATGAGTTTCAAAGCCCTATAATAATTCCAGGAGGAGCTGAAGACGGACCTACAATGTTTGAATTGAATTATTTTGGAAAGAAAATGCATCTTTGCCAGACATGGCAGTTATATGCTGAAGCTGCAATTTATGGTCTTGAAAAAATATATGGAATAGGTCCAACATTCAGAGCTGAAAAATCAAAAACTTCTAGGCATTTGACAGAGTTCTGGATGGCTGAAATGGAAGTCGCCTGGGCAAATCTTGATGATATAATGGATTATGCTGAAAATATGACTAAGTATATTATAAAAAAAGTTATGGAAAAAAATAAGAAAGAGTTGGAAATTTTAGAGAGAGATATTAAAAAGCTTGAACCTAGTTTGAAAAAGAAATTTCCTAGAATAACTTATGATGAGGCTTTGAAAGAATTAAAGAAAAAGAAAATTAGTGTTCCTTGGGGGAAAGATTTGAGAACTATTGAGGAAGAAAAGCTTATGGAAGAGCGCGATACGCCGATTTTTGTCACACACTACCCTAAAGAAGCAATGGCTTTTTACAAACCCAAGGATCCTAAAAATCCAAAAGTGGCTTTATGCTTTGATATGTTGGGACCTGAAGGAAATGGTGAGTTAATTGGTGGAAGTCAGAGAGATACTGATATTGAAGAATTGAAGAAAGCCTTGAAAGCTAAAGGAGAAAAATTGGAAGATTATAGCTATTATTTTGATATTCATTCTTATGGTGTTGTTCCTCATGCTGGTTTTGGCTTAGGTCCAGAGAGGCTGATAAAATGGATTTGCGGTTTAGACACAGTTAAAGATGCTATTGCATTTCCCAGGACGATGACACGAATGAAGCCGTAAAGTTATATTTCTAAGGCTATTTTTATTGCTCTGATGCAATTTTTATTGAATATATTTTTGTGAGGGGTAAATTTTCCATGTCTCATCATATGTTTTTTTACATGAACTAAGTCTGAAGTCATAAGCATTATTCCTAAAGGAAATTTATGCCCAAGTATTTTTACAATAGGATATGTTTCCATTTCAACTACCTCAGTATGGTCTCTCAGTATCTGTGCTAATTTAATTATGATTTCTTCATCTTTGTTTACTGCATTATCTGGAGTTAGAGCCATGTTTGAAGTTACAACCCTTGATTTTTTTGCTTTTATTTTGCTAAGCAAGAAGTTTTGCAATTTAATTTTTGTTTTGGGGTTTATTTTGAAATCTTTTTTATGAGATATTCTTGTTTTTTTAAATAATAATTCATTGAATTCTTCAGGAGTATGAATATCTCCTTTTTTGCCGTGAAATCCTCCACAGAGTCCTAAAAATAAAACTGCATCTGTGTTTTTTATTCTTGTTGCTACCTCATCTGCTGGTGGAGGAATGAGCTCTTTCCATCTTGTAGCAAGATATTTTTTATTTAGATAGTAATTTTTGCCTTTTGTTGGCATGTCTGAAAATAAAAATTCCACTTTTGTGTTATTTATTTTTGTTATAAATTTAAAATAAGACACTCTTTTTATAATGCAACCCAAACTTTTTTCTATTTCATTAAAAACTCTAAAGTATCCTTGGTATAAACCCACACTTCCTCCATAAATTATTGTGAGCTTCTTCATAATTCTGCTAAGAGATATCTTTTTATATTCTTTTTGGATTAGATTTTTATGAAAATTCTAGTCATTGGCGATCCACATGGGGCAATTGAAAATGTTAGAAAAGCTCCTGTGAAAGGTGTTGATTTAATTCTATTAACTGGGGATATTGGAAAAGCTGATTTGGCAAGAAAAAGATATTTTGAAAATATTGAAAGAAAACAAAAAGGATTAGATGAATTAGAATATGATGGAAAATTTGCAAAACAGGTTCATCAACAAATTCATAATTCTACGATTGAGATATTAAAATATTTATCAAGATACGCACCAGTTTATTCTTTACAGGGAAATGTTGGAATTCCTACACTTTCAGATGTTAAAAAAGATTATAAAAAATATGGAATAAAACTTGCTTCAACAAGGGAAAAAGTTGATTCTATGAAAAATGTTAATCTGGTAAAAAATAGGGTGAGAATAATTGATGGATTAAGGATTGGGTTTTTAGAATATTTTGTTGATACAAATTGGGTTCAGGATTTTAAGCCATCTGATTATAAAAAGAGATTGAAGAAGGCTAAAATGGCTACAGATAAAGCAAGGGACGTTCTGAAAAGATTTGGCAATCTTGATATTTTAGTTTGTCATCAGCCTCCTTATGGTTATTTAGATAAGGTTAGCGGAAAATTTGGCGCTCCAAAAAGCTGGCAAGGAAAACATGCAGGCAGTAAGGTAATTTTAGAATATATAAAAAAATATCAACCAAAATATGTTTTTTGCGGTCATATACATGAAGGCAGAGGAAGAGTGAAAATCGGAAAAACACAGGTTTACAATATGGGATTTAACGGAGAGCATATAGTTGTAAATATCTGATTAAAAAAATCATCTATGCTTTATCTGATTAGAACAGAAACATTTATATATAAATTATAAATTATAATTTATATGAAGACAATAGCATTAAAGGAAAGAACTTTTGAGATGATTAGGGAGCTTAAAGAGAAAGAAAAAGCAGAGTCTTTTGACAAATTGATAGCAGAGCTAATCATGCACAAAGAAAAGATTCCTAAATCTATGTTTGGAGCTTTGAAGGGAAAAACAAAAAGCTTTACTAGAAAAGAGAGGGAAGAAATTATGGGGGATGACAAAAGGTGGCGATAGTTTTTGACACTTATGCATGGATAGAATATTTTAACGCCACAAAAAAAGGGAATACTGTTAAAACATATCTTGAAGAAGAAAAAATTATTACCCCTACAATTGTTCTTTTAGAATTAAGCTATAAATCAAGCAAAGAGGGATGGGATTTTAGCAAATATTTAAGTTTTATAAAAGCTAATTCTACTATTGTTGGGTTTAATGAAAAATTCATTTTTACATTCGGGAAATCTTACAATGATATTAAACAACAAGTTAAAGGCATTGGAATTACAGACATTATAATAATCCATACTGCAATAATGAATGATGCCAAAATTTTGACGGGGGATGAACATTTCAAGAATGTAGATAGTGCTGTTATGCTTTAGCCCTTTGCCTTAATCACCTATGCTTTATCTGAATAGTGCAGTCAGCACAGACAACTTCGACCTTTTTTGTTGCGGGGTTTGCCACAAAATTGTACAAGTAAGGCTTCAGAACCTTGTTGCACTTTATGCATTTGTTCTTTTGGTCAAGGACTGCCTGCCTGTTGTTTGAAACTTTCATTTCCACAGGCTTCAAATTCCTGTCTTTCAATGCTCTAAGGTAATTAGAGTTGCCCATTTCTTCTGCCATGATATTTTGATGGCATTCATCTATTTATAACCTTTGTTGTGAAATATGGAGTGTTTTGCGTATATCCAAATCACAATATTCCTTAAAAAGCTGGGATTTCTGGATTTTTTATGAGATTCAAGACAATAAAGAATCTTGTGAAACTTGTTGAGGAGTCTGATATTAAAAGATTATCCGTTAGCACAAGGATTTCTGGTTTTGAAATTGTTGGAAGACAAGGGATTAAATTTCCTGAACAAATGGAGAATTTAAACCCTGTTTTTATTGAAAAAAAGCCAAAGCTTGAAAATTATTATTTTGTTGAATCATCATTTGTTGGACTATTTTATTGGGACAAACCTGAGGCAGGTAAACCAGTTATGGAAGGCAGGTCATTAGTTAGAAAAAAAACACGTTATGATAAAGGACAGATTTTGGGCTATATCTACTGTTTAAAGCAATATAATGAGGTGAAAATTGACAAGCCAGGGATTATAAGAAAGGTTCGTGTTAAAAATGGCCACCCTGTTGAGTACGGGACGAAATTGTTTGAAATTGAGCTTTGTGAAAAGCCTTAAAAACAGATTTTGATTTCTTTTTTTATGGATATTGATGAAATTGAGATAAAATGGCTTGGACATTCTGGTTTTCTTGTTAAGAACTCTAAAACGATTTATATTGACCCTTATAATATCAAGGAGCAGGAAAATAAGGCAGATATAATACTGATAACTCACGGACATTATGACCATTGCAGCTATGCAGACATTCAGAAAATTGTTAAGGAAGGAACCAAAATTTTTGTGACGGCTGACGCACAGAGCAAAGTTGCAAGATTTACCATTCCTATTCAAATTGAAGTTGTGGAGCCTGGCCAGGAAATTGATATTGGCGACATAAAGATTGAGACTTTTTCTTCATATAATATTGACAAGAGTTTTCATCCAAAAGAGGAATCTTGGGTTGGCTATTTGATTAAAATGAATGGTGTTGTTATTTATCATTCTGGAGACTGTGATTTTATTCCTGAAATGCAGAAGCTTACAGGATATAAACAGCATGGAAAGAAATTTATTGCTTTGCTCCCTGTTGGAGGAAGATATACTATGAACGCTGAAGAAGCCTTTGAAGCTGCTAAGGTGATTAAGCCTAGCCTGGCAATTCCAATGCACTGGGGCTCTATAGTTGGAAGCGAAGAAGACGCAAAAGAGTTTGTTGAGCTCTGTAAGGAGGAGGGAATTGATGCTGTTATTTTGGAGAAGGAATAAGATGAAATACGTTATCGGAAACGAAAAAATATTTTATGATTTTGTGAAATCTATTAAAAAAGACGACAAAGTTGCAATTATAAGCCATAATGATGTTGATGGGGTTATATCTCCAATTGTCCTGGAAGAAATTTTGAAAAGAATGAATCTTTCTGTTGATTATTTTAATTTTATTAATTATTCTAAAGGAATGTTTGACTCGGAAATTGATAAAATGAAGGAGGAGGGAATTACTAAAGTATTTTTGACAGATATGAATGCAGACGAGTCTGATATAGACGGTTTTGAAAGGCTTAGAGAAGATTTTGATGTTTTTCTTATAGATCATCATCCAGTTTCTTACGAATTGAAGAACAAAGATAACATTATTAAGACTGGTTCTTCCGATTGCTCTGCATTTACTATTTATATTCTGGGGAGGGAATTTTTTGATTTATCAGAATTAGACTGGCTTGTTTGTTCTGCTATGATTGCAGACTGGTCTTTTAACTCAGAAGAGAATTTGAAATTCATTTTGGAAAGATATCTTGATTTTGACAAAGATAATATTGAAAGTTCCGAAATAGGAAGATTAATGATTAAAATATCCAATGCGATAGTTTATTTTAAATCTAATTTGAAAAAAGTTTATGATTTTATTAAAGAAAAAAATTTTAATGAACTTACTAAAGGAGCAGAGATGGTTCAAAGAGAGTTGGAAAGATGCATTGAAAAATATAAAGAAGAAGCAGAATTTAATGAAGAGAAAGGAGTTTATTTTGCTTATTTTAATTCTAGTTTTGGTTTGACTTCTATTATTGTGACCCTTATGTCTAAAGAAGATTACGACAAAGTTTATTTTTTAGCTTCAGATGATAGAAAAAATATAAAAGTTAGTGCTAGATGCCAATCAGGCAGAGTTGATTTGAATTATGTTCTTAGAAAATCTATTGAAGGATTTAATGAGGCGACTGCAGGGGGTCATAAGAAAGCTTCAGCGGCTTTAATTATGAAAAAAGATCTTGGGAAATTCAAGGAAAGACTGCTGGAATTCATATAAATTTTTATAAATTGTATTAATTATTAAATTATATGGGAAAAGAATACAGACTTATTTATGATGCTATAGAGGATTACAATGCCAATGTCTTACAAAAACCAAATTCTTATTTTTTAATCAAGGTTAATTCTCAGAGTGCAACTTTTGAATTATACTCTGATGACAGAGTTAAATGGTCAAAGTCTACTTTGGTGGGAAAAGTTAGTTGTTCAGAGAGGATAGTTCTCATTTATGGCAAGGGAAAGCAATCTTTTTTTGATTATTTGTTTCCCAGACTTACAAAAGAAGGGTTAAAAGTGAGACTATTGTTAAATTGAAAGCAATTTAGTGATTTTAAGTCAACTCAGAAGCATCTTTTGAAGAATAAAAAAGTTTAAATAGAATAAGATAATAATTTTCTCATTATATTAATTGATGACCGTCAATTAATATCCTTTGCATGCACAGGATTTTTCCTTGTTCTTAATTAGTTGGAAGTGTTTCAACTATATAAACTTTTCTCACGAAAAGTTTGACCAATACAAATGTAAGGAGGTTAAAGAAAACAAAAGATGGTATTAGATTTTGCAAAAGAAGCAGTCGAAAAGTCGAGCACACATAGCATCAATTTTGATGAATTGAGAGCTGGAAAAGCTAACATAAAAGTTATTGGTGTTGGAGGAATGGGCTGCAATGCAGTTACATGGCTTTTTAACAAAGGCATTAACGGAGCTAACATTTTTGCCACAAATACTGACGCTTTGCACCTTTCTGTCACAAAAGCTGACGAAAAGATCCTTATTGGTAAAGAGCTTACCAGAGGACTTGGATGCGGAGGCTTGCCTCAAAGAGGAAGAGAAGCTGCAAAAGAGGCAATTGTTGATATAAAGAGAGCTGTTTCAGGCGCAGACATGGTTTTTGTCATTTGTGGTGAAGGCGGAGGAACAGGCACAGGAGCTGCCCCTGTTATTGCACAACTTGCTAAGGAGAACGGCGCTATTGTTATTGGTGTTGTTACAATGCCTTTTGAGGCTGAAAAAGCAAGAGTTGACAAAGCTGAATTTGGGCTTCAAGAGCTAAGAGAAGTAACCAACACATGCATCGTGCTTGACAACAACAGACTTGTAGACATTGCTGGACAATTGCCAATTGAGCAGGCTTTTGCTGTAGCAAACGAACTTGTTTCTACAATGGTTAAGGGTATTGTTGAAACCATTACCTTGCCAAGTTTGATTAACTTGGACTATGCTGATGTTTCCTCTATTATGAAGGACGGAGGAGTAGCTGTTATAGGCATTGGAGAGGCAGATACGCAAGACAGAGTTAACGAAGCTGTAAAGCAAGCACTTACACATCCTCTACTTGACGTGGATTATCAAGGTGCTACTGGAGCTTTGATACACATTACTTGCGGTCCTGACTTGAAACTGGAAGAGTTCGATACTATAGGAAGAACTGTTTCAGACAATTTGAGCCCTGATGCACAGGTTATTATTGGAGCTAGAATCAGCAAAGACTTTGTAGGAAAAGTCAGAGTTATAACAATAATGACTGGAGTTAAGTCTCCATATGTTCTTGGAAGAAGCAATGACGATCACAGAATTCCCGCTTCAAGAGAAATGTCTGATTTGGGAATAGAAGTCTGGAGATAATTTCAAATTTAATCCGGAGATTTTCTCCGGTTTTTTTCTTTTTTTTATTACAATAATCTTTATTAATTGATAATTGTTGCTCTTGTTATGGTAGATTTTACAAAAGTTTCTCGGGAAGATTTGCAGACAAAGAATTTAGGGGAGTTAATTGGTGATATGATCTCTTTAGTTATTCAAGAGCCAAGAGTTGTTGATCATAATTTTCTTCAACCATTAAGAGGGACTTATTTGTTATACAATCAAGAAATTAGCAGAAGGGAAATAGAAATTTATAGTAAAGGAGGATATTCTGACACTCTTTTGAGACCAAGATTTTAATCTTGGGAGATGTAACCTTCGATTCTTTACATAGTTGTGATTAATATTTTTTCACCTACTTCCCAATCAACGTTAGAATTATCTGTGCGAGAACCGCTAAAATGATTATTATCAAAACTGCCCATGGACCTTTCTTTGGTTTTTCCTCTTCATCTTTGATTATTCTGTTTATTTCATACTGAATGTACAAGAATCCAAACAAGAATGTGAATAAGGCTGAAACGTTTGCCTTGCTGTATTTCTCGCTTAAAGCCTGGTTCATGATTACTCTTGATATAAATGCAAGGATTAGGCCAACTATTTTTGCTGCAGCCAGGATTCCTATAAATCCTATTATAATTGTTGTCTGTATTGGAGATATTCCAGTGTAAAAATTACTGAGGTCTGCGCCTGAAATTGTGAATGGAAAAAATATTGCCAAGACAATTAAAAGAATGGCTAATGTCAAATAAATTGTCGGAAGTGTTTTGGATAACTTTGTCTGCGTGCCAAGATTATGAAATTCTGGAGCTCTCTTTATGTACCATATAGCTGGATATATCCCAATTGTTATTATTGACAGCAAAATAAGGATAAATATATTTTTTTGATTTGGAAGGACATTTGTATCTTCTACTGGTTTTCTTTCTGCAATTTGCGGCTGAGGAAGCTTCTTTGCTTCAAAGTCTTCTTTTCTAAAACTGAATTCTTCTTCCATTTTATGCGTTTAATTTTTCCGGCTTTATCATTTTTTTATTTCCATACACGTCAAAGTAGAGAATATTATCTAAAAGTATTTTTTCCTTTTTTTCTGGTTTTTTTACTTCATACCCAATCGGAAAAATTGCCTCCACTTCGAGATCTTCTGGAATCTTTAATGCTCTTTTTATCTGGCTTTCTACAAAATATCCTATCCAGCATGTTGAAAGGCCTTTTTCAGTCAAGCTTAACCAGAAGTTTTGCATTGCTGCTCCTGTCTGTTGTTTCACATATTTCTCGCCGTCTTTGTAAGTTTTTTTTGTTCTTTCTGGCTTTGAGCAGAACACAACAATGCACTTTACTTGGCCTACAAAATTCTGCTGGGTTGCTCTTGAGATTATCTCTATTTTTTCAGGATCTCTGACAATTATTGCTTTTAATGTGAAAATATTTCCAGCCATTGGAGAAAATCTTGCAGAATCAACAGCTTCTATGATGTCTCGCCAGTCTGGTTCTGTGCTTTTGAACTTTCTGACAGAATGCCTCTCTTTAAGAACTTTTTGAAAATCCATGAATTATTGAAGAAATAGGATTATAAAAAGGTTATTGATTTTCTGGCATACAAGTTTTTTTAAACAATCAGTCTTGATACTTTTATGGTAAAATCTTTGAATGGTAGTTTTGTTTTTTCTACTAATGTCCATGAAAGAAAGATTTATGATATTGTTGTAAATACCTCAAGAGATCAGAATGATAGAATTGTTGCTAACTACCATTTTAGGATAAGAGTTGATATGTCATCTGGAAATGGAATTTATGAAATAGGATATGTTTTTGCAGATGGATTGGGCCGCAGCAAGATTAAGAATAAAATAAGGAAACATATTGCTTCTAATATTAAGTACAATAGATTTTAGCCAAATGCTATAATTCCGCCGCCTAGACATTTTTTATCTTGGTAAAGAACAATTGCCTGACCTTCAGAAACCCCTGTAATTGGTTTTTTTAGAGTTACTTTTAATTTTTTGTTTTTTAGTTCGAGTATTGATGGAAGAAGCTCTCCGACTTGGCGGATTCTTGATAGGACCTTGGTGGATTTCTTTCTCCCACCACCAACTCCCCGACCGCCCACCCTAAAATTAGGTTCGCTATCGCTCACATATTTACTATTAATTGTTAATGCATTATCATTCTTTGAATTTTTATTATTCCCATTATTTTTTGAAATACTATCTAAAGGATTGTTGTTTATCCAATGGACATTTTTTATGAAGACATCTTTTCTGAAGTTTAGATTATGGCCTTCCGGAGCAGCAATTATTGTGTTTGTTTTAAGAATTTTTCTTGCAACATACCATTTTTTTTGAGCTCCAAAACCTCTTTTCACCTCGATTTCGTATCTTGGGCCAATTCTCTGGCCGATTGTGTAGTAATAGATTCCATCATGCTCTCCAATCTGTTTTCCTTCTGGATCGAGGATTTTCCCTTTTTTTGGCTTTATCTTTTTCTGGAGGAATCTTTTCAAATTGACTTTTCCAATAAAGCAGATTCCTACAGTTGATTTTTTGTCATAATTTGGAAATTTGTTTTTGTGCGCTATTTCTCTCACTTGGGATTTTGTTAAATTTCCTATTGGGAACAAAACTTTTGATAATTCTTTTTGTTTTAACCTATAAAGAAAATAAGATTGGTCTTTTGATTCGTCTTTTGCACGAAGGAGTTCATAATGATAGTCCATCCCGTCACCATCTCCCCGACCACCCTCCCTTACTTTATTATTAATCAAACTATCTTTTTTCAAATTAACATACTTATTTTTTAATATTAATCTTTTTGGGCTAATTTTTTTAGAAATTTCATTTATCCTTGCGTAGTGCCCTGTTGCTATAAAATCGCATTTTAGCTTCTTTGCTTCTTTCAATAACAATGGGAACTTTACTTTTTCATTGCAGTCTATGTCTGGATTAGGAGTTATTCCTTTTTTGTAAAGCTTATACATCTTATCTACAACAAGTTTTCTGTATTGTTTTTCGAAATCTAGAGTTATCAAAGGAATGTTTAATATTGTTGCGATTTTTTGCGCCATTCTTCTTTCTCCTCTCCATGTACATTCTCCAATATCATTTTTTGTGTCGCTCCAATTTTTCATGAATGCTCCAATTACTTCATGACCTTGTTTTTTTAGAAGAAGCGCCGCTATACTTGAATCAACTCCGCCAGACATTGCGAGAAGAATTTTTGGCATGCTTATTTTTCTAACAATTTTTTTAGTTCTTCAAAAGAAATAGACTCTGCCCAATTTATTAATGGGTAATGATTAAGAATAATTTCCTTTTCTTTTAAACTTCCAGTATAAGTGTCTACTCCTTCTTTGAGTATTTTAATTTTATACCCTCTCCATGTTAACTCCTGTGCTGTAGAAAAAACACAACAATCTAAAGTTAGGCCAATTAAAATGACTAAATCAATTTCTTCTGGTTTCCCAACAACTTTGTTAAGCCAATCTGTAAATTCTTTAGGACCTTGATAAGGAAGACCTGGTTTTTTATTTGCTTCTCCTATGTTTTTTCTTATCCAAATTGGAGAGTTCATACATTTAATCCATATTGGTTTTATTTTAATCTCATTTGGAATTTCTGATTCATATTGTTGTGTTCCAGGATAACAGCAGTCATCTAAATCTCCCGGTCTTGGTTGCCTATAGTCTGAGATAATTTCTGTGATTTTTATTTTGTTTTCTTTCAAAAAAGGAACCAAGGTTTTTTTAATAAAATTAACACAAGGTCTTTTTTTATAGTGTTTTCCAATAGGGTTGCTAAATTCTTTCTGAAAATCTATAGATATAATTTTTATATTTTTCATGTTCTCAATCATCTCTAAAGTTTTCATAGATGATTTTTCTGTGATCTATTGCTGATAAATAAACTTTTCTTTCTTGTTCTATTATTTTGAAAATCAGCCTAAACTTTTTTACTATTCTTGTTGATTTATATTCATGCAACTTTCCAGATAAGAAACCGCCAACATGATTAGGATCTTCTTTCAATCTTTGCACTTTTTTATCTAAAGCCTCAATGAATTCTTTATCCTTTTTGTGTTTTTTGAATTCCTTAGAAAAGGTATTTGTAGCTATAATCTCATAGCTCATTCTATGTCCTTTATAGAATTAATCTTTTTTGTTTTTCCACTTTTAATATCTTTTTCACTTTCTTCGATTTGTCTCATAGTATCTTCATTTGAATAAATCATGATGCTTTTTAAAGCAGAGTCGAGTTCTTTTTTTGTCACCATGGATTGTTCTATTATTTTTAGTTTTCTAGACAACTCTTCTATATTAATTGTTTTTTCCATGTTTACATTATTTTGTAGAACTTAATAAAACTTATGTTTTGTTCTTCTAAAACTAGGCAGCTAGGTAATGCTTGAAGTTTTCTCTGTATTGGTAAGTATTTCTTAAAATTGCTAGAGTTAAATCTCTTAGTTCTTCTTGTTTTTCTATTTGGAATTGCGCGAAGTTCTTTAAATCATTCCCGACTTTGTGTATTGTTGGAATTAAGTCTTCTGTAAAATTATCACCAATGATTCTGGATACTCTAATAGCTATTTTTCCATAATATCCTAAATTGCTCCCCCTTTCTTTTAGCTGGTCTTCACATTCCTTCAGCTTAGAGTAAATTTTATCACTTAATATGTAAGTTGGATTTCTTCCTTTACTGATTATTTTTTCTTTATGCTTTTTTAAAACTTCTAAAAGGAACCAATCTGCTGGATACGCGTCAATTTCTCTTTTTCCCTCCAAATAGTCTCTGGAATTTAAAGTTCCTAAGATTAATTCTGAAAGCTTCACAAAATTATTAGAATGAACTTCCTTTTTTCCAATATATCTGTCTATATCTAGTGCTGCTACCATAGAAATATTTGCTAAAGTTTCATTTCTCAAAGAGTCCTCTAGATTATTTCTTCTTACCATAATTTTTTATAGTGATTTATTTTTAAGTATTTATATACTAAAGGTTTCCTAAAAAATGAAACAAAAAGCTGTTTTTGGTGCAGGATGCTTTTGGCATGTCCAGCATGTGTTTGATTCTTTGGAAGTTGATACTCAAGTCGGTTACATGGGAGGAGATGAAAAGAAATTTCCAAATCCAAGTTACAAAGATGTTTGCTCTGGCAAAACAGGATATGCTGAAGCTGTTTACATAGAATACGATAAAAAGGTTTCTTATGAAAAACTTCTTGATTTATTCTGGAAAAGCCATGACCCCACTCAGTATCACAGGCAAGGGTCAGATGTTGGTTCGCAATATAGGAGTGTTATTTTTTATTTTAATGACAAGCAAAAGAATTTGGCAAAAAAGACTAAAAAAGAAGTTGAAAAGAAATTAGGCAAAAAGGTTTACACTGAAATTGTTAAAGCTGGAAAATTTGTAAGAGCTGAAGAATATCACCAGAAATATTATAAAAAACATCCTGTTTATTGCAAGGTTATTAATCTGTTTGGGAAATAAGTCTTTTGGAAAGGTTTATAAATGTGTTAATTTTTAATATTATATAAATTTAGTTAATTAAAAAAGTTAATAAAATGGAAGTACTGGTTAAAGCAAAGAAGATTGGAGGCTCTTTGGGAGTTATAATTCCCAGAGAGGTAGTTGAGAAAGAAAGGATTTTTCCAGAAGATTCATTGAATGTGACTATAGAAAAAAAGAATGATTTGGATTTTTTGTGGGCTGTAAATAAGGATATAAAAAAATCTACGAAAGAAATAATGAAAGAAATTGATGAAGGAGAAAATGAATAAAGCTTTTTTCTTTGATACTTATGCCATTATTGAAATCAATAAGGGGAACCCTGCTTATAAAAAATATGCTTTTGGAGTTAAAATAATTCTGAGTAAATTAAACATCTTAGAGTATATTTATTTTCTGATAAGAGAAAAAAAAGAGAGCCAGATTGAGGAAGCTTTTAGCAAATTATCTAAGTTTAATGTTGATTATGATGATAAAATTTTGCTGGATGCGGCCAAAATGAAATTTAAATTTGTGAAAGAGAAATTGTCTTTTGTAGATTGTATAGGTTACTACATTGCAAAAAAGTACAATTGCAAATTTTTAACTGGCGATGAAAAATTCAAAAATAAAGAGAACGTGGAGTTTGTGAAGTAGAGTAGAAAAACTATGCTGAACAAAGATGAAAAGGGAATACGCGAAAAATCTGACATCAGAGCAGGCGAGAGTCTTGCTTTACAAGGAAACTGAAAGATCTGGAACTGGAAAATTTTTGCATAACAAGAAAAAAGGGGATTACAGATGTGCTGCCTGTGGAAATATTTTGTTTAAGAGTGATGTGAAATTTGATTCTGGGACTGGATGGCCGAGCTTTTCAGATGCTGTCAAAGGCTCTATAAAACTGGAGAAAGATTATTCTTTGCTTATTCCAAGGACAGAAGTCATTTGCGCAAAGTGTGGAGGGCATTTAGGGCATGTTTTTAATGACGGGCCAAGTCCAACAAAAAAAAGATACTGCATTAATTCTTGCGCTTTGGGGTTTGATGAGAAGAAGTAACTTTTAAAAGTTGTCTGCATTTTTTGGATTTATGATGGATCTTTTTGAATATTATAGGCTGTTGAAAATGCCATGGGAGATTCAGGATTTTAAATTTATTTTTGACAAAGAAGATATTGGCTTGATTGAACTGGTTAATAATTACTGCCTTGTTAAATTTAATTCTGAATCTTATACTGATAAGGACAAATATTATGAAAAAGTTTCAAAAGGATTAAGTTATTTGAGCTCTATAAAATTTGAGATTGATAAGAAAAATCCTCTTAAGAGTTATTCTAAGTTATGCAAGCTGCTTGATGGTTTTGAGTTTTGATTAATGGAAGTAAAATGCCCAAACTGAAAATCATAGATTTTCGTAAGGCCGTTTAATTAAGGTTAAACGCCCAGGGTAGGACTCGAACCTACGACCCCACGGTCACTGTGTTTTATCAAACGTAACAGCCGTGTGCTCTAACCGACTGAGCTACCCGGGCTTATTAGTTTAAAGAGAATTATGCTTTTAAAAGGTTTTACTTCTTTTTCTTCTTAACTTCTTTTAGACCAAGGTCAAGGATGGGCTGGGGCTGGCGCTTCTCAAGGAAGGCATAAACATTTCCTTGTTTTGACCCTCTTATCAACGAGATTATTGCTTCTTGGGCGTTTTCTATGAATTCAGCTTCGCCAATTATTCCAACAAAATTGTCTTTTATCTCAAAGTCACATTTTGTCAGCTCTGAAAGTGTTTTAAGGGTTTTTCCGCCTTTGCCAATAAGTCTTGCTCTTATTCTTGCATAATCTTTTTTTGGAGTATGATTTTTTATATTAATTATCTCAAGAACATTTTCATGATGCTTGAGAAGAAGTGCCGTGGCAAATGGAAACCCAAAGTTTAATGCTTCAATTACTCTTTCAGAAAGATATTCATCTTCAGCTTCACCATAAATGTAAACTTCTCTGCCTCTATTGGAAATTTTTATATGGAGCTCTTCTTCAAGCTTTGTTTTGTTTTGAGTTATTCTTGGAAGCTTGTCGATGATTAATTTTTTCATGATTTATAGAGATAAGAAGACATTATAAGTTTTTTTATTTTAACTTTAAAACTCGCTGGTCTCTGTTTTTAGGTGGCCGTGTCTTTTAAGCCATTCAACTTGGTTTGGCCTATATTTGAAAATAACGTCTCCTTTATTTTTATCAAATTCCCAAGGCTCTATTATGACAACATCGCCCGGACGAAGCCAGAGCGCTCTCTTTAATCTTCCAGGAACTCTGCAGTTTCTTGATTTTCCATCCAGGCAAGAAACCATCATCTTGTTGCCTCCATGTCTCTGCTCAATTATTCCAATTACTTCCTCGCCTCTCGGCAGCCTGACTCTGATTGGCTTGTTTGGATCTTGATTCTCCAGGTCCTCACTTTGATTTATATCTTTGAATTCTGCTGACATATTAAATTAAAAAGAAGCGGTTTTATAAATTATACTCTTGACGTAATTCCTTTAATTATTTCATCCCTAGGATCTATTTCTTCATGTAGATTGAATTTCTCTTTGAAGTAATCTTTTATAGAATAATAAGCTTTTCTTAGTAGGCTTCTATTATCTTTGTTTGGATTGTAATTGCTGTGGAATTTTATCCATAATTCTCTGACTGTCTGCCCAGGCTCGTTATCTTCCATTATTGCTTCGGGAATTTTTCCTCTTTCTATTTTTTCTTCTAGAGAGTATATCTTTATCTCAACCACGTTAAAACCTATACAACTAAGTTAATAAATATTATTGCAATTTCTCACAAAAGCACAAACGCAAAAGGAATTCCTGCAATCGTTCCGGCAGAATTTTTCTCAATTAACCCAGATTCGACTGCAGCTTTTATTGATTTCTCTCCGACAATGTTGAATGTCGCGTCTTCTCTCTGCAGATCCTGAATTATTTCTATGACTTCCTGCTCTGTTTTTTCATCGCCGCCATAAAAAGATTCTTTCAAATCAAGTTGGAAATCACCTTCCTCAAAATACTTTCCAAGAATTTCAGTATCACAAATGGCAACTACGTCTCTATACGTTTTTATTATCTTAACTAGCATATTTTCTTATGAAGATAAACTAAAAACCCTTTTTTGCTTCACCGACTTTGATTGCTTTTTCAGCATTGTCTTTCGACATCATGGCACACATTACAGTCCCGCATGCCGGGCATTTTCCTTTTGCCATGTAGCCGCCTTTAGATGTCTGACCGATGACGGCGTCTTTCATCTTTTGACCTTTCTTTTTACACTTTACACAATAAGCGCTAACCATTTTTCCTCCTTGTTTTACTTCTCTAAGAAAATGTGTTTTATAAAGATTTGGTTGTTCCCCTTGGAATAATTTTTCCTGAATATAAAAGCTTATAAGTTGGATTTTCTTGTTTGTCAAATGGATAATCTTGAAGATGGGTTAGGTTTTCCAGTTAATATATGCTCATTTGATAGCGTTCTTAAT
>ERZ1292629.250-Hain-H43-01um-R1-250-length-57443-cov-7_pt1 | contig 57443 bp, 120 predicted proteins | sample MGYA00564399_ERZ1292629 | MGnify/ENA primary metagenome ERZ1292629 (study PRJEB36523, sample SAMEA6512636) | groundwater metagenome | collected 2019-01-08 | study: AquaDiva: Metagenomics assemblies of 32 groundwater samples
TTGATGCCCCATCCTGCCTTGATGCCCTGTCCTGCCTCGATGCCCTGTCCTGCCTCGATGCCCGATCCTGCCTTAAAATAAATATAGCCTTTAACAATTAAATACTTCAAAAATTTAATCGTCCCAAAATTCTCTGGGCATTCAAGATTCCCGTCAAAAATTCCTTCTCCAATAAAAATACCGTCTTTAATTTCGTCTTTAGTAATAATGTGAGTGATCATAATGTTATTTTGATTGTTTTAATTCCTATTGAAAAGCCATCTTATTGGTTTGCCCACCGAAGTCAATCAATATTCGCCGTTACAATCTTTATTTCTATCTTCTCTTTGCACAGTATAAAACCATGCCCTTTAAAACTTCTGCCATCGTAAGGCTCGAAATTATCGCCGCCTAACCAAAATTTATCTCCAAAATCTTTTAAAACTAGAATTCTCGTACTTGGAAAATCTTTTGTCTTATATATTCCCGCTGGCCAAGGTTGTTCTATATTATGTTCGGGAGCCTCTATACTATTACTTTCTATATTAACTTTTACTTTCATAATTGTATTTAAATTAATTGTTAAGTCCCTACCCACATCGGAAAAAACGGAAGCCCTTTAAACTTTTCTTTTTCAAGGAATATTTCTGCTTCTTTCGTCTTTTGTTTCAAATTCCACATTAAATTTTCACATTTTGTAGATAGCAGCGGCACTTTGTTGTTTATAACACACCCAGACATAAAAGCATTAACGCTTTCGACAAGTTCTGACAGAATCACTGTTTCTTTTACATTCATTTTAGCCAAGCTTAGCTTTTCCAATGAACAACAATCATATAATCTTTTGATACAGTAGAACCCATAACAAGATCTTTACCGACGTATTCTTTGCCCGCTCTATCTCGAAATATTTGATCTAAAAGTTTCTTTTGAACTGTTTTTGATTTATATCGTTTGTTCATTAATAAATAATTGGAATTTCTTCTACAACTAGGTCGTCTTTCATAATTGGAACGCTACACATAGCGGAGCCTCTGTCAACGTTTCCTTTTCCTTCTCTATCCCTCAATATTTTTAACGCCCCTCTTTTTGTTCTCTTTAGACTGCGCCCCGCGCAAATAGGCTCCTCATTTTCGGACCACCTCATGGAAACTAAATAAAGAAACCCCTTTTTCATAAAATTAATCGGTTGATATACTCTGTCAACAAATAACTCACTCAATTCACAAAAACTCTAATTGATTATTGGTTTCTTTAGATTTAGCGCAAACATGCACGGTTTTGCCATCAAATAATCTAAATTTCTGTTCTTTCGTTAATCCCCAGCGAAGACCAGCTTGGCCGCAACGATTACAGGTTTTAGAAAGGGACCTTCTCCGACTATGAAAGCTAAATCCGCCACCCGGCAAATCATCATCAAAACCATTATCATCGCTTGATTCTTCAAAATCAAAAGATTGATCTATCGTCATGTCAGCGAATTCACCCATAAAATCAAATTTTATTAAAATAAAAGAGTGTCTTTTGAATCGCCACTTCTTAGCCTAACAGAGCAAACCCCCAACCCTAAGTTCCGAATTTCAAAATAATAAACATCTCCACCGATAATAATCGATTTATTTTCTAAAAGCCATTTTCGGGCTACTTTTTCTGGCACGCGGAAAACTACATCAAACTTTTGATGAACAGAAGCAGAACGAAATCTATTTATAAGAAGGCTTTCGTAATCCGTCCTGTCTACATTAGGATCATCCATAAAATTTTACGGTTTTAATTAAACCTTATTCGAATTGTACTTTCGGTAGCCAATCAAGCCAAGCGATAGAAGAGCACCGATAATACCATAGATTTTAGGCTCAGGAATCTTACCGCCATGGTGGCCGTGGTCATCATCAAAATCATCCTCATTATTGTTCGCAGCTTCGCTCCATGCGATTTTAAATGGCGGGTGATTCCATTGATTTGTTACAGTTGCGGCATTAAGGTTAAGCGCGGCAAAAATCGCGGCGATTGTTAGTATTTTATTCATATTAAATTATCCCTTCCGCTTGTTTACAAGGTCCGTCAAAAATATACGAAACATCATAATATCGCCTCAACTTACTAATTTCTTCTTCTATATTGTCTGTTTCTAAATATGCACACGCAACACTTCGACAAATATTATCTTCTTGATAAATAACGGTATACTTTTTCTTTTGTTTAATTACGTCTATAATACGCGAAAAATCAACACGATACTTCGTCCCTCCTGGCTTTTCCATCGAAACTACATTAACATGATCATCCAAAACATCCACCGCGGTTTCTAGACAAATTCCACCAAAAGTTTCGTGTCTAATTCGGTCGCCGACTTCAATATTTCTGATTTTTTCACACAAACTGCAACAATAATTATTCATCGTATTTTTCCCTTTTCCAATCGTCATCAGGTGGTTCGTGAATCTCGTCTAGAATTTCACCAACTATCTTATCTTGTTCGTCTTCTGTCAACTCAATTTCTTCGCCAGTGTTTCTATTCGTAACTCCTTCAATATCAACGCTTTCTGGCTCATCCGGCTCTAGGGCTGGTCCATTTTCATGACCCCCGCAAATCGAATCACGAAGACCTTTGTGAGCCTTATAATATTTATAATCAACTTTAACCTCTATCCCCTCGTCTTCTCTATAAATATAAGTTTTAAAATACATAAAATTTATTTCTTAATCCTCTGTATATCTTCCGACTTAAAAAAAGAAAGAAAAGATTGATTATTTGAGCCAAATGACGGCTTTACTATGGCTAACAATAATTTAATCAATTTTTTATACATAAATCATTCTCTATTTAATTCCATTTTATCCATATCAGGAATTGTTCCCATATATTCAAATTCATTTTTAATTAAATAATTCCATAATTCATTCTGATCCATAAAAGAACAATTAAAAGAAAGTCCAGAAAGATTATTATATCCCAAAATAAAATATTCCCCGTCCAGCCCCATGTGAGCGTTCAATTTACCCAAAATAAATGATCTACCGTTCCCAACCCCATAAACCCCGCCGACAATAATTCTTTGGTCGAGTTTTTTCTTGAGAAGGCCCTTGTTTATAGCTTCGGTGACATCAAGCTCATACTCAATATTATTTATATTAATATTTGTTTTCATAATTTAAGCTTTAAACCAACCCCACGAAAATCCGTTTTTCTTTAAATCTCGTTTCTTCCTCCATACCCATTCAAATCCAATTTCGAAAGTTAAAATAGTAATAGACGCAGTGTAGTTATGATAATCCCATTGGCAACACAATTCGATCCACATTTCGTAGCGCGAAACCCATAAGACCCAATTTTTGCCGCGCAAAAGAGTTTTCATTTATTCCTTCTTAGAAACATGACAACCAATTTCATGTTCACAGTTCCAACAATATTCTGTCCCATTACCATCATATTCATCACAAATAGGTAGCACGACGTTATTTCGCCACCCTCCTTGATCCGCGCAAACACAACCTTTAGGTACTTTAATTGGTTCAAAACCTTTACAGTGTTCTTCTTCTGTTTTGCCACAATGAATACATTTCATTGGCTCCAAGGCCGCCGGGCCTTTAGATGGATTAACTTTTTCGACATTCATATTAACTTAGTTTAGTTGTATATCCGTAATTATCAGCGGTTTCGTGAAGTTTTTTAACTAACTTTTTCCAGCTACCAGCCACGAATCGCTGCGAACCGTCTTCACTTTGGAAAGCCCATCCACTCAAAAACGTTTTAAACGTAATATTAAAGCATTTGGGCTCCTGCCAAACGTCCCAATAGTGGAAAAATCCGTCATGATCAATCATTTTGACTTTCACTGTTGCTTTCATGAAAAAGAATTAAATTCATTAAACATTATTAAATCTTTATCCATCTCATCCAAAAACTCAAGATAAGTATAAAAATCTTTTTCTTTTTTGGGGTATTTATCCGAAACCGTTTCATAAATAAAGTTTACTTGTTTATTTGAAAATTTAGGATAATTTATTTGAATAACCTCAATAATCAATGTTTTAAGCAAAATGAAATCCACTTTAAAACCATTATATTCGGCCCTATCTCCGCTATCCCACCACGCACGATACTCTTGTTTATATTGTCCCCATTGATGGTAAACCTCTTCTTCTATGTTAGAAAAAATCATAATTTTGTGGTTTTTGTTGGTTTACGTTGTCAGCCGTTATTGACGAGAATAAAGATTCTCCCGCCAAAGTCAAGAGGTTAATGTTTCAGGACCTGGAACAAAAGCTTCTTTTTATCGTCTTTCGTTAGCCCCTTTCCATCCAACAGCTTGAATAAAAACGCGGCGCGGTTCGTTGTCCCGTACGATGAAATAATCTTGGCCGCGGCTTCTTTTCGCGTTAGATTTTTAACTTGATTGACAAAAATATTAAAATGATTTATGATCTTAGCCATTTCCTCAGCAGCGTCACATGTTTTTGAGACGAATTTTACCGCATCCTGCATACATTCATGATCAAATTGTGTCGCTATCAGCTCTAGAAATTGATTATATGTTGGCTCGCCGCTGGCCAAGTAAAGGTCTATGATTGTTTCGACGGATAAATTTTCTTTGAATTTATGACGCAATAAATAATCATCTCCTTTTATCTTGAACAACCTCTGGGAATCTACATACAGAACAACTCCCTCTATGGACTTAGATTCTTTTACATGTAAAATTAAATCATCCAAATTTTTAAAATGAAAATATTCGGGCCGCGGTACTCCTATTTCTTCTGACAATTCGTCCAACATTTCCTGCGACCAATAAGAGTAATCTGACTTACGGACGACACCTATTAACCACAGCTTGACTTCGTTTCCATAATTTAAAATAATTTTGTTGTTGGGCGTGGTTATTTCACAAATTAATGTGTAATAATGATTCTTTCTAATCCATTCTTCTATTTTAGGATATTTATTTAAACATTCAGAAAAGTCCTTTGCATTAGTCTGGTTGGAAAAGTCGAAGCTCCCGCGTGTTCTTATGTTCGTTTTTCCATTTACATAATCTGTCAAAAAAGTTGATCCGTCTATCTTGTTGACCATCAATGAGTTATCTAAAGAGATAGGAGGTGGGAAAGTCTCTGGATTTTCACCTATAAAGCCGAATTTACAAAAACTTCCAGACAATAATTCTCCATCTAAATTCCATATCGAAGAGCGAAAAATAATATTATCTTTAGTCCACTTTACCCCAAGGTTCTTCGGCGTTACCAATACCGCGGGGACATTACAAAACAAACCCTCTTTTACATTGAATTCGGTTCTGTCAATAATTGACAAATCAATTTTCATTTATCAATTTCCAATATCCTTTTTTTACATTATCCTCGATCTCCGACAACGAATAAATACTACAATATAATTCGAATGTATTTAAATCACAAATTGAAAAACGATCATTACTCCCACTATTCAACAACAATCTATATTTATTCCTGCTACCCACAGCCTCATAAATTTGCCCTGCTTTTATTTTTATCTTTTCTTCCATTTCGAATTCGCTTTCCAACCAATCAATTATCTTCTCTAATTCTGAATCCAAAACTCTTAAAGTTTTATCTGGTTCTCCCCAAAATGTTACCGCACCATATAAAATTTTCTCTTTGAAAAAAGCAGAATTATTTACCTTGCAAGCTTCAAGATATTTTACAGTAGTATTTATCGCAGAACCTAAAGATTTATATCTGTCAATACCATATTTTGCAAATAATTTACAAATACCATTGTAATTCGCGCCCACGTCTATAAATATTCTGTTAAATTTTGTAGTCATATTATTTTTTAAGTTTAATCGGTTTTAGTAACATGTTCAAAATACCATCTTTCAATCAGAAGTCAACGGCGATTTGTAGAAAGTCTCTACTTCATACTGTTTGCGCGGGTCTACTTCTAAAATCTCTTTTATTTCGAGACTTTCAGCCCTAGTTATAGTCCCAGCCTGAATAGAATTAATAACGCTTTCACCCTTAGAAAGAGCATCAACTTCTATGATTTTGCCGTTTTCGAGAAAGATCTGAAATTTCATTTTAATCGTATTTTATATTATTTAAATCCAAAATTGATTTTAGTTTAGTTATTTCTTTGTTTAGCGACTCAATAATTTTAATTAGATTTTTAATATGTACAGAATCTTTCGCTTGCTGAATTTCTACGGCTTGAAAAACAGATATATTTTCGTATGGTTTCATGTTGTTTTATTTGGTTTAAACTCAATTAAATCAAATTGTCTATCCTCTCAATAGCTGTATTAAATCCAACTAGTTCCCTTGTATTGTCTTCAAAAACAACACAAATTTCTAAATCTAAATCATATTTATTAAATTCATAAACCTTGTTTGAATTAATAATTGAGTCGCCGATTCGTATAAACATATTTTTCCTTTAAATATCGTATTTAGAAAACATGTCAGTAACCGTATTACTAACGTAAATTACATCTTTGATATCATAATGACAAGCCCTAATTAGAGAAAAAACCAACCCTCTATCCTCTTCCCATTTCGAAGTCTGAAAAAAGGCGTCGCCATCTTCCTCTATAACCCTACGCCGCGCCTCCTCAATACTTTTGGCGCGGAAAAATCCATAAAACCCTTTCATTTCTCTATCAACAAGATGTTTTATACTCTTAAAATACTCCCGTTCTATATAGGATATTTTATTTAAAACCTCTTCCGCATTACAAAGAGCGTCTTCTTTCTTTAAACAAATTAATATATTATTCATATTATTTCCTTAGTGTCGGTATTAGTTTAATCCCACAATTTTGAAACGCATATCTAAACCAGACATCATACGCGGGCACAAGAAGAAGACTCAACGGAGTATTGAACTCAAACATTTTAAATAATTCTTCCCTTACCCGTTCTGGTTTGACACTACTTAATTTGATAATTGGCAAATCTTGAAGAGCTTTATTTAAATTCCATTCAATACTAAACTGTTTAGTAATCGAAAACCTTAAATATCTGTAGCCACGCAACGGGTCTTCAGAAAGTCTATCGTTTGGATCTCCAACAGCACGAATAAACTTATACTCGATGTCTCTTATTCCATGCCACGGATCAATTATTTCTTTCGTGACCCAATTTTGGGCAATTGCATTGATGGTCGCATCTCTCCTACTTAAATCATCTAAAATTGTTCCTGGCTCAACTGAATCAGGATGGCGTCCGTCAGAATAAAATGACTCCTTGCGGCACAAGGTAAAATCGCTAGGCCCAATTCCAGGAATGTTCGCTCGAATCGCGAAAAATTCTGGTCTTTCCAAATAAATTGTCCCGCCCAGCTTAAGAATCTCAGCCCTCATTCCAGCGTATCCATCCACACATTCAACGGCGAAATCTAAATCTTTAGGGTTTTCAATCCCTAAAAATTTATCGCGGCAGGATCCTCCAGTTAAATATAGCTTCCAGCTCATATATGTTTCCAAGTAATTCTATTGACAATATACCAAATAGCATTTTTCCCAACTCCGGTTTCTCTCGCAATATTTATTTGTTTTTCTCCTTTTATCACCCGATTTCTAATGTTTAAAACCTGTTCTTCTGTTAAATCTGAGCATTGTTCTCCTTTAGTATGAACTAGCAACCCTTTTGCTTTAGCGTCTAAAATATTATCTTTTACTGTTCCCTCGAATAAATGTTCTGGATTAATACATTTTTTATTATCACATTTATGACATATAAGTAGCTTATCATTTATTTCTCCATAAGTTAAAAAATAAGAAACTCTATGCGATCTAAGTGTAACTGTTTTATTTTTCCTTTTTAAAGAAAATTTACCATAACCATCAGAGGAAATACAAGCTATCCAATTCCAACAATAATCAGATTTAAAACATTTACTCCAAAATCTATCTATGTCTCTTTGAGATATTTCGGCTTTAACTACAATATCCATAACTATTTCAAATTAGTTTTAACCGACATTATTACGTCTCTACTCTTTACATCAACAATCTGATAAAAATAATTTTTAGATTTTGACCCTCTAACTCGCTCATGGATGAAATTAATTAAATAATTAAAATCTGTGCCAGATTCTGAACAGATATCGTCATTGGTATAATCCAAAAAAGTTAAAAGATACATATATTTATTTAGTATGAATATCCGCTAACAACTCCATTTAGTTTTGTAATGCAGTCAATTTTACTCCACTCATGGATACAGGTTTGTCCGTCATAATTATATCCAGAATTAAGTTCTACCCAGTAATCTACTCCGTCGTTATTCTCCGTCCACACTTTAGCTACGCGAGGGTCCGCCAATAATTGCTTCCACGTCTTTACCTTCATCTTTTTAGGTTACGCCGTTATTCCACAAAGTCAAGATATTCTACGTCCGCCTGCTGCAAATTTCACAATTATCCGCGTCGATTTTTACCGTTTTCCCTTTAAAAGTAACCAAATAGAAAAACCCTTTGTTTTCTTCTTTTTCAACCGCTATTAGTTCACCTTCCTCGTCTTTCTGTAGGTCCGCGCCGTCTACTTTAATTGCTTTTTTAAGAGAAACTTTCATTGTGTCTCAATCGCCGACGGGCTTTTATTTTACGAATCCACCGAAATAATCCAAATTATTTTCTTCTTCAAATCCATGCGACAAAAATGGCCAGTACACTCTCGGGTTAACGCCTCGCTTCCAGCACATTCTCACCCCTTCGGACAGAGGCTCCATTGGCTTCCTTCTGAACGCTTCCATTTGTTCCCTATTTAGTCTGAGATAGACCTCATAATCTGTATAACCTTTTCCCACTTTTGGGATAATGTCCCCACATATTCCATAAAATGCAGCTTTACCAAGCTTTGATTCGGCCGAGGCTAAAGCATATTTTTCCGCGCCAAATCCTTGAGTTGAATAGTTTGAAGACGAAACAATATCGTATAAATTAAACTCTTCTGCATTTGTCAGTTTAATTGTTTCCGCTGACAAAATAAGTTGATCTTCGATTGCTTCTATTTTCTTGTCCCAATGGTCGTGGAATTTTTTAGATATTCGTGTCGCCCAGTAAGAAAGCAGTTTAAACTCTTCTGAGTTTTCTATCTGACTATAATTATACTTTTTCTTTGGAAAATATTTTTTGTGAATAATTTTATATTTGTTATTCACATACTCGATTAACTTCTTTCTATGTAAATCTTTTCTATCCTGCAGTCCATTTTTCTTTTCTAGCAAATCAAAAAATGTTTTCATTGGAAAAAGCTTCCACGATTAGATAATTTGGTATACAGAGCATCAACTTCTAATTCTTTCCTTTTTAAGCTTTCTTGTAACCTCTCTATTTCCTTCTTAGCCACGCCTCCAACTTCAAGAGCCACACGCCGACGCGCATAATCTAATCCATACTTAGGATCTGATTCTGCCGCGCCAGTAAATCCAAAACTTCCATTTTCAGTACACCCTTCGAGAATTTGATCTGTAACACATTTAATAACAAAACTATCACAAGACAACGATTCTAAAAAAGTTAATTTAGATTCTTCAGACATAGACTCAAATAAATCACTGATATTAATTTGAATCAAACCATCTTTTATTCTAGCATTCATTTTATTAAATTGCCCGCGGTTGGTCGCCATCACAAAGCGGCGGGACTAGGGTTAAATCGCTAGGATTGCAAGATTGAGAGGTCGTGCCGTCCCAACCAAATTTATCAATCTGTTTTTGAAATTTAACAAAAATGTATTTTTCGTTTTTAGATGACACTATTCCATGTTCCATATCTAAATAAGAAAAAATCATCTTTTTGTAAACAACTTTTGTACCTGGAATTGCTTCTTCAAGTTTCATATAGCAAGAATGAGGATTTTTCCGCGGATGTCAACTTTTAATTTCACATTCTACTCTTTTATTTGTAACAAATAGTGAATTTAGATTTGTTTGGTTATAATTTATAGACTGTTTCTATGTACTCCTTGGAAGGGTTCTTCTATCCAATAGATCTGAATTCACCATAGAAATAGTTTTATTTTAAAAAAATGATTAAATCACATACAGAAAAATATTTAAACAAGAAACGCTTAAATCTACTTGCACTAAAAAACATTACTGCAAAAAATGCCCACACTGTCAAATTATTAAAGATTTAAATCAGTATCATAAATGTACCAGGTATGAAGATGGGAAACAGATATACTGTATTTCTTGTAGAAGGGTAATGGTTAGAGAAGGGAAAAGAAAAAGAAGACATAATGATGAAAAATATAGATTATATGAAAATAGTAAAACTAAGAAATATAGGGAAAATAGAACTTTAGAACAAAAATTAAAATCCTCTCAGTATTACAAAAACTATCAACAAATAAACAAGGAAAAAATTAAAATAAAATCAGACATTTGGAGAAGCGAAAATAAAACAATAATAGTTCACAAACAAAACGAATATAACAAAAGACGAAAAAAAAGAAAATATAAATTTTAAATTATTATGTAATTTACGAAGTAGAATATATAATGCAATTATTGCAAATGAAACTTCAAAATCAGCAAGAACTCTAGAACTAACCGGTTGTGATATTCAATTTCTAAAAACTTATTTACAATCATTATTTAGAAAAAATATGACATGGGACAATTATGGTTTTAAAGGTTGGCACATTGATCATAAAATTCCTTGTTTGTCATTCAATTTAACTGATATCGACCAACAAAAAAAATGTTTCCATTATACAAATTTACAACCTCTTTGGGCGACAACTGAAATAGCAAGACGACATGGAGATTTTGAAAGCATCGGAAATATAAATAAAAATAATACTATTTTTTAGCATCATAATTTTTATTGGAAATTTTAAAACTAAAATCTTTTCCATTAACAACAACCCCTTCAAACATTTTTCCATTTATTGTTTCCAGTTCATGGTCGTATTTATTAATCAATTCTTGCGTCAGCGGGACGCCGCGCTCCAGAATGTCACCGGCGCGTTTCGCGATGGATTTGATCTTTTGATTCTCCAGCGCCTTGCCGAGCGACCTCTCCACCCTTCTCTCGATGTCCGAGAATCCACCATCGTTATTGTCCGGCGCGCTCGGGATGAGAGCCTGCTCCACATCCCGCGTGAACTTGCTATCCGCATTGATAACGGTCGTCTTACCGCCGGAGGAGATTGTCACCTTCCCTCCTGGTCCGAGTGACCGCTTCATGCCATCGACGAATTCTTTTGCGACTTGCGCTATGGGTTTTTTCATGGGTGATTAAAATTTGTATTGTGGAAAAATAACCACTCCCGCAGCAGGCGCGGGCAGTGGACGCGGCGATGAATGGGATCTCACTCCAACCTGCTCCGCGCCAGCCGGTCCATTACTACCGACTGGAAATAGACGCACCACGACGCACCACCCGCAGACAAACAGGATCCCCGCGGCATAGACCAGAACGGTCGCGAACGGCAGGATGTCCCGGCGGTTGCGTGGAATCATACCGTGCCCTCCAGCGGCAGCTCTGGGTGGGGAGGTATGACCGGCATCTCGCCGATGGGTGCATTCATTAGCCGCTCCTGTTCCGGTCCATCGCGAATGAGATCCTCGGCCCGCCCGGCGGTGGTCCGCTTGGCCCGGCGAGCAGACCGTTGGAGCTTTACAAAAATCTCGCGATCAATTTTTAACGTCGAGTGTGGGGTGAGAAGCGCGACCATCCCGTAGCGTCGGGAGGAGACGTATTCCGAAAGTGCCATTCCGGCGGCGAACGAGATGCTGACCCCGTGCTCCCGGCAGTAGGACCGGAACTTACCGTGGACACTTTGATCGACTTGGATTGACGCTGTTTTCGCTTTCACTTTCCGGACGATATTACAAATTTTTGCAGAAAAAAGGAGAATTTGTTGCAAACTTTGTAATCGGTGGTCATTTTCAGGCTGAAAACAGGGCATCAATCGCACAAATCTTCAACTCAATCTCACTCACAATCAACGACTTGCAAACAATCGCACAAAAAGTGTTGACGATACTCAACCGGTTGAGCATATTGTGTGTGTCCGAGGGGGAATGAATCTCCCAGGGACCAAAAAAATATGAACGCAATCCAAGAAAAAACAACCGGAAGATACATCACCCAAGCCGCGATCGAAATGTGGGCCGACGGACACGATCTAGACGGTATTGACGGTATTGACCTCTGGACCGATGATGTCGGTGAGGCAGCATGGATCTCTCCCGGAGATGAGCCCACCGGCATGGATTACGACCGATTCGCGCTCGTCCCAGCCCCTTGATTCCCCGTCCGGCTCCTGTGACAGGGGAGCCGAGCGGGTAATCACCCGACCAAAAAAAAAACTATGAAAACACCAACAATGACAACGCGGCAGGCGCTGGACCTGATGGGGTCGGAGGCATCGGACGCGGAGGCGGTAGCGCTGATTGGAATCCTGAGAGATTCGCACATCGACGACACAGATGAAATATCCGAGTCCAGATGGTCGGCGATAATCGAGCAGGCAATCGAGCAGGCTGGATCAATATGACCACCATTCCCCAATCCGACCTCGGAGCGGTCCTGCTCCACCTCGCGGACATCAACGCCAGCGTCCGAGTCCTCCGGCACAAGTCCGACCGCTCCCCGAGTTTTACCGTCGCCGGTAACTTTTAATGTGCATCTTTCTCCATAATCACAATAAATAATATTTGGACATTCTACTTGATTTGTTTTATAAATTACCAAATTACGAAAATTTGTTTGAATCTTCGCGCCAGATACACCCCAAAAAATTCCATGTTCAAATAATAGCCGTTGCACCCGCGCTGCATTTTCCGCGTTGGTTTCAATGTAAATTCCGTTGTGTTTAGTTGTCATATTATTCAATTAATTTGCAGCCGCCGCTTTTAATAGAACTAATTAAAGATTCTAGATCAAAAAATCTATTATCATAATAGTTTTCTTTTAACCATTGATATTCGTCTTTTTTACAATTTCCAATTAAAGTGCGAACGCTTCCATCGCACAAAGAATAACATTGCCCGAGCTTAATTACAATTTCTTTCTCAAATTCGCTGTTTATCCAGTCAAGGATTTTATCTAGCTCGGTATCATTAACAACTAATGTGGTATAAGCTTTATATAAGCAATCAAATCTCGCCTCGCTATGATAAATAACATTGTCTCTATTAATCTCGCCCGCCGTCAATTTAAACATTTGACAACGCGGCTCAAGCTTATCCATAGATAAGACGGTTCGCCGCCCATTATTCCACGATATTCCATGCTGGAAAAGCAATTTCTGGACGCGGGCGTTGCCTGATTCTGTTAGGTTTATAACTAGTCGGTTGTATTTAGTTGTCATATTTTATTTTTATCTTCGTTTTCCATGTGTCGTTTTATTGAATCTATAGCGGTTTTGCCGCTAACACTTAAATCTCCCGATGAATAGTACCAAACAAAATCCGTCGCGGTCCCGTCTGGCCATTTCATTTTGCCGGGACTCAATCTAAGGCTCCCGCCATATTTCTCTAAATATTCGAGACAAACAAGTTTTTCTACCATATCCTGAAGTAATGTTTTCATATTAATTAACCCAAATTACTTGGCAACCTTCTTCGGCGGTTGGCCAACTCAACTTACTCTGCTGCCGCTCTAAAACCCAATCAGGAACCACCCTATCGCGGGATTTATTTCGTTGTTTAGCAACAGCTAAATCGACATTAAAGCAATATGCAATTTTCTCCGCGCCATAAATATCTGCCAATTTAAAAAACAAATTACGGTTTGACGCTGTCAAATTAGTCGCGTCTACGATAATGGATTTTCCGTTTTTTAACGAGTCATTAACAAGATTTCTCAAAGCCGAAAACGCTTCTTGAGAGCAAGATTGATTGTTTTCGTCGCCAGAAATCTCAGCGCGGAATTCGTCGCTGGACCCGCGCGCCCAGTTTCTTTCCCCAGCTAGCTCTTTCGATTTTCGCGTCTTTCCGCTGCCTGAAATCCCCACGCAAATCGCAAGAGTCAATTTGTTCTGGTTTTCGTTCATCTTGCTTATGATATATTAATTACCAGTGAAGTCAACAAGATTTTCCCATTCATCGTTTTTATCTGTAATAATAGTCAGATTGAATTTGGTTGAATATAATATTTTAGACCGCTTTTTCGTGCCATGTGGAGTGGCGCTTCTCTTCAAACAGATTCAATCTACCGAAAAGGCGGTTTTTCCTTTTAAAATATGATTAAATTATATACGCAAGAAGAATACGATAAATGCAAATCAGAAGGTTTTTTAAATTTAAAATGCGAACAATGTGGAGAAGCTTTTGAATCGACAAAGAATAAAATTCAAGAGTCTATTAGGAAAAAAAGTAAAAGATTTTGCTCTAAAAAATGCACTCAACAAAGTCATATTAAAAAACAAATAGTAAAATGTCTTTGCTGCCAAAAAATTTTTTAAAGAAATCTGGTCAATTAAAAAGAAGACCTAAATCTTTTTGTTCGCGACGCTGCTCTGCGGTTTTTAATAATAATATTAAAAGTCAACAAACAAGGACAATAATAAATTGTAAAAACTGTGATAAACCAACATCAAAACTAAAAGCACAAGTAAACAAAAACAGAAATTCGTTTTGTTCTAGATTATGCTCGCGTCGTTATAATAGTATTTATTTTCCACATAAAACAAATATAAAAAGCAGATCTAAATTAGAAATATTTATACAAAATAACTTAATTAAGTGCTTCCCAAAATTAGATTTAAAATTCAACGATAGAAAAACCCTTTTATTAGAATTAGACCTTTATGTGCCATCTTTAAATTTTGCTGTAGAATTTAATGGTCCGGCGCATTATCGGCCAATATATGGGAGTACGGCTTTAAGAAAACAAGAGGTATTTGAAAAAATACATTTAAATGACGTTAAAAAAATTAGACTGTGCAAAGAAAATAATATTAATTTAAAGATTTTTGATGTATCCCGTTTAAATAAATATAATGAACAATATGGCAGAGCCTATTTATCAATAATTAGACAGATTATTAATCACAAATTGAAAAACAAAATAGCGGCGGACTGTGATCCGCCGCTATGTGCGATACCAAATAATTACGCCTCAACCGTTTCGTAATTCTTGTCTGGATTGTAATCTTCGCCAACTGGCACCCGAACCGCGACCCTGCTTGACAAAACCTGTTTTGACGGGCGACCTCGCGTAGCGAGCTTACCATTTACAAGGTACACGGTCCTCATCTTTGCCGACTTGGTTGCGTTGCTGGTGACTGATTCTGCTGTGGTGTTTTTACTCATGTTGTTTATTCCTATTGTTTCGTTATTCCGTCTCCAATATTACTCTTAATCTTGCGATTGTCAAGAATTATTCAATCGTTGGCGGACAGCCTTTTCAAAAACGTCATAAGCCCTTCCAAAGTAGGAAAATCCCGCAGCTCACATTTTTCGATTAAATTCAAGGTGTATTCTCTTTTGTAGCGAAAAACCTGCCAACCTCCAACCTCTCCTTCTACTTTTTCCCCTATCTCCATATCGGATATGCGAATTTCATCCAGCGGGGTAAATCTGAGTCTAGAATCATCGAAAGCGTCAATCATATTATTTTAAAAACTTCAAATAATTTCTATTTAGTAATTCATCCGCTACATCTTCTTGAAAAGTATAATTAATTCCCCTATTTTCGAAAGAATCTTTTAGTTTTTGTGCCCAAGTCGCAATAAGATATTCTACTGCAAGCAAATCAATAGTTTCTGGATGACACTTTATCGTCATTAATGCGGAATAAATTTCAGAATCAGATAAGTTTACAGTATAATTCCCTGAAGAAAAGAACACCGCGCCAACATAACATAATCTCAAATAATGACATAAATTTCTATTCGAATATCCATATTTTTCAATAGCGGTTTTTCTTTTTACACCTAATTTACCTGAGGTTTTACCAAAAATTTGATTTTTTTCTCCTTGGATATAGCCAGATAAAGATTTGAAAATCTGTACAGAATCCAATAACTTAAAACGGTGATCCAAAACGTCATCCCAAATATAATCTTTATATAAATATTGTTTGTTAAACAACATTTCAAGACATTCGGTGTTGCCCTTTTTAACCAGCGACAAAAAATGCCTCAGCTCGCGCCGAACAGTATCTTCTTGTTGATTCTGTACGATTTGCTGTTCGAATTTACCCATGCCTAAAATATTATGCGGGTTTGTGTGAATGAAAACTTCCCGGATATCGCAATCGGATTCAGGGTTTCAAGTCCGTAAGCGGCACTTCCGCCGCGGCATGAATAAATTATCATTGGCTCGGACATAATTAAAACCCTAACTTAATTTTTATCAAACACATCATTTAAATCTATTCCTTGCGACGCTTGCTTTGCCGCCTGAATCGCTCGGCCTACTGCCTTTGCAACGCCGCGCTTCCTTACGAAAGCATCTTCAATCGAGCATCTCGCTTCTCCAGTAAAAGTTTTTCCGTCTGGAAATGTAAGGATGCAATAAGTACGTCCGCCCTTACTTTGGATGTCGTTTTGTCTCTTTTGATTTCTGATATCCGTCAAAAGTTCTTCGCTGTAAAACTTAGTATTGTCACTATTATACCCGTCAAACACACGTCGATAATGATATATTCTAACCTGGATATTTTTTGCCTCTAGTTCTTTAATTTGATTATTCATAATATTTAAATTATTCTTTATAATGTTCTATTTGTGTATCTGCTATGATGATTTTACAACTACAGTGAAAAATTTTTACTTTAAAGACTCGTGGTGATATTCCTTTTAATATTTGTCCGACTGAATCAAAATGTTCATGCTTTTCATCTATAACACGAATTTTATCCCCGGTTTGAAAACTAATCTCAGACACAAACGTTGTCCACAACCTCGTTGATGGTTTTGATATTCGCCAGCTTAAACGTCCTAATCCCGCGCTTAAATGAGTAACAAGTCATCGAATCTTTCGTCACCTCTAGCGGCGCGGAAACCAAGTAGTATTCTGATTTATCCTTCTTCTTGTAGTACAGGACAAACTTTTGCGGTTGCGGAATTTTGATTTTATTTAGTGAGTTGATCATAATTGTAAATGTGAAAAAAATCGCCATCTAAAGAACAAATTAAACATGGATTTAATTCTTTTTGACCAGAAATCGCAACGTCGTAATAAGTGACTCCTTTTTCTTCCAATAGCAAAGTTACAGATGATACTTTAAATATATCCCCGCGGTCAATATCCATTACAAATTCGTTCAAATTTGAATCAAGCGCCCCGACGCTACAAGATTGTTTAAATATAATTTGCATCATTTTGCCCTTTCCAATGGAAATTTTTCCTTAATAAATGTTGCGCGGAACTCTTCTACCAGTACGTCAATCTGTGGTTGTAATTCTTTTTTAGTTTTATCGATGTTGTCTTCATTTTCCGCGCATAAAATGTTCCACATTCTGTTTTGCAAATAAGTATTTATCTTTTTCGCGGTCGTCCAGAAGTAGTAAAATGTTGGCGCGGCGCAGTATAGCTCACCGTTAGTTCCTTTCCAATTAAAAAAGCTAAAATACGTCTGCTGGATTTCGGTTTTCGATGTTCCTCTGAGACCGACAGCAATATCGTGGCCGAAATCGTTTATTAATATTTGAATCATAAAATGTAACTCTTGTTAAGATTAACATGCTCGCGGGCTTTAGCAAGAAGAAAGTGGAGATTGATACAAGTAAGATTCATAAAGTTTTGTTTGAATTGTAATAAAAATTGATATAATAATATATGACAATCGCATACACTCAAGAACAATTTGATAATTCTAAAAGCTTTGACTTTTTAGAGCTAAAATGTGAGCATTGTAATGAAATATTTAAAAAACATAAATGCTGGATTTTATCGAAGCAACGCCATCCAACTAAACAACCTGATTCATGTAACTTTTGCTCTAATGATTGTAGATATGCAAATAAAAATATAACCATAAAATGCTGTATTTGTGGCGAAGAAAAAGTAAAATCTAAACTTAAAATAAAAAATTCTAAAAAAGTCTATTGTTCAATGGCCTGCTTCCATAAATGTTCACCTAGAATAATGATTGCTTGCAAAATTTGTGGTAATGGGTTTAAAACAAAACGCAGTAGACTTAAATATGGTTGTGGTATTTATTGCTCCAAAACATGCAGGGATAAATCTTATATAAAGAAAATATCTATTCATTGTCAAAATTGTAAAAAAATAATACTTAAACATCCATCAAAAGTAAAAACCACTTTAAAATCTTTTTGTTCCATGTCTTGTCGAGCAATTTATTATCAAGCTAATAAGAAATATGGTTCAAGTCGGTCTAAATTAGAAAAATGGTTTCAGTCACAACTTATTAAAGATTATCCTCAATTTAAAATCAAATACTCAAAAAGAAACGTAGTTGGTTGGGAGCTTGATATTTATATTCCTGAATTAAAACTAGCCTTTGAAGTTAATGGGCCATTTCATTATAAAGCTATATTTTCTGAAAAAAGTTTTGAAAATACAAAAAGAAATGATTTAAAAAGATTTAATGCATGTTTAGAAAATAATATAGATTTAATTTGTATTGATACTTCTGCAAATACTTTTATTCAAGATATTAAATCTGGAGAGGCTCTTCGATATTATAAATTAATAAAAAATATGATTGAATGGAAGATTTGGAAATCTATAGACGCTTCAGTTCTTGCTTAAAATCAGAGACCTCTTTCAAGGCGTTAATCCCTAATTGAGTAATTACCCGCCCATCCTCTCCAATTTCTATCAATCCGAGCTTCATCAAATAATTTTCCATACCCTTTTGTAAGGCAGATTTAGTCAAGCCAGTTTTACAAGACAAGTTTGTTAATGTCAACGCACCCCATTCACGTAAAAGCTTCAAAATTTTTATTTCCGTTTCTTCTAATCCCAATGGCATAATCTCCAAATCTTTTCTCAATTGAAGCCAGTCGTCAAAAGTAAATTTCTTCTTATTCCTAGAAGCTATTCGACTAGCGACTTTAAAACCATACTTTTGCGCCGCCCTAGCATTCCCCCTTAAAACAGTCGCTATATCATCCAAGACTTCTTGTTCAATATCGACCCCATCCAAATTCCTAGCGACGATTTGTGACAACTGATGATTTGTATATCCCTCCAGATGAAGCTCTTCCAGTCTGTCGCGGAGACTTATAAACATTTTCTGCACTTCAGATGAGGCGAATAAAAAAGTCGTATAACGTAGATCAATCGTAATGTCTATTCCGTTATAATTAAAATTATTCCTATGATTAGGGTTTGGATTAAGCATGGTTAGAAAAGCGTTAGTGATGCCAATCGGCAATTCACTAGCCTCGTCTAAAAACAAAGTTACAAATTCTGTTCCGCCCCCCATATGAGGAATAATGACTCTCTCTACCAACTGGTTTACCGTTTTAAGAGTTGAACAATTTATTTCTATAAACTTTTTAGGTTTGCCGGTTTCCGGATTAATTAATTTTTCTTTGAAAGCCCTGCATAAAAATGTTTTCCCATCTCCTTTTTGTCCCACAAACATTAAAGGTGGAATAATTCCATTTACATTATAATTTTCCAAGAAAAAGGAAAGCTTCTTCTTTATTTTCGTTTGCCCTATTACCTCTTCAAATGACATATTTTTGTGGTGTTGAGTTTACTCTTCGATTCTAATTTGAAGCTGACTATTGCCCGCGTCGCTATCAATGTCAACGACATTTTCAGAATGTTCGTAGCCTTGAATCCCCAACATTTTAGCCCACTTCTTGGAGACAAGAACCATTGCATTAGGTTGCAAAACGTCAGTAAGGCTACTGAGTTTCACGTACACTTGACTAACCGCGCCGGGTGTTTTCATATCCCGACTTTGACAGACTCTCAAAGTTTGTCAACCGTTTTATCGTTCTTAACCGTTCTCAGAAAATCGACCATCTTTAACTCACTCAAAGCATAATCGCGCCTAGCTAAAGATTTGTTTGCCTTCATCTGGACCGCTTCAATTTCGCCTTGAATAATTTTTCGAAATTTCTCCGGGAACTCACCTTGGACAAACTGTTTCGCTTTATACCATAACGCCTCAAGTTGTTTTTCGTAGACCTCTAGCCGCTGCGAATTTGCGGAAATAACATCCAAATGTTGCCGCTCCAATTTGTCTAATTCTTTTTCTTTAATCATAGATAAGCGCCTTTAATCTCCTCAAGTATGATACAACAGTGCTATCACCTTGCCAAGTAAATTCTAATTTCGGCTTATCTTTCATTAAAGCTCTTTTAAGTTGCTGATCCTCTCTTTGTGCCAAATCAATAATAATATCCACCAATAATTTAATTCTATTATTTTTAACGTCTTCTTTTGATGTTTCAATCACTAATTTAGCTTTATTTATATCTTTCATAAATCTGCGTAATTATGAATCGTTGGAACGCCATCTTTCAGAGTCAAATAATAATTCATTCTGCAATCGATGGCAATATCCCCATTTTTGCTAATTTCCGGAGTCCTAATTTCGGTATGACCAAAAATTTGTTTAATGCCAGCTATCGGCGACCACTCTTTATTAAAATCACACCACAAAATTCCGCCAGAAGCTGCATAACCTCCTCCGCGGCAAAACCCTGCACGATAAAACCAAAAACTCTGACCGGTGGCCGCGCAAATATCAGCCTCTTTACCTTGTTCCGTCAAAAATTTATCTATATCTTCTAAAGTTTTTATTTTTGGATTTAAAAATTTTGAAAGAAGCCCTGCGTGAGTAAACAAATATCCTTGTGCTACATAATGCCAGCGAGTTTTTTGCCAATCTTCTTTTGTAAGAATTTTATTTATTGCATCACTTTTTTCTTTTGTCCAACCAGAACATGGACCATAAGGATTTTTTGGATACTGGTGGCCAAAATTGTGATTAGATTGGATGATTATATTTCTTTTATCGTTTAATTTTTCTTTAAACCAAATTGCGGCTTCTACGTTTTGCCTAACGTCGTCTCCGAAGTCATCAAAAATATCCCCCAAAAACAGATTTATGTCAGCTCCAGCAGCATCAATAATTCGCTGCGCCCTTTTGTGTTTCAAATGAATATCAGGTATCAAAAGAATAATCATATTAATTTTGAATTAATTTTACTTTAGTAATTTCAAATAACTCTCTAAAATTAGTATCATCTATCTTTTTATTATTTTTATATTTTACTTTAGAAATATATTCAAAATACTCGTCTAATCCCTCCTTTTTGCCAATAGTTAATAGATTTTTAAATAATGGCCGTCCAGAGAAATAATACTCTGCACTGGTACTAAAGCAATAAACTTTATAAATATTCATATAATTATTTTTAATTTTCAATTATTTCAATTTTTGAAACTTCAAATTCATCTGTATATCCATGTAAACTAAGCTCTTTGTAAAGATACTCAAAATAACAATCTAATTCTTCTTTATAACCGAGTTCAAATAAATCTTTTAACGAAGGGTATTTAGAAAAATAAAAATCTCTATCAGAGCCAATGTGATAAACTTTATACATATATATTTATTTAATTAAAAACGGTAAATGATCAGGATGTAATATTTCTCCTACAAAAGACGACAGCGGCATAGATTTCGGCTCCGTAGGTTGCCTCAATAACTTCAAACCCGCCTCCAAATTTGTTTTGTCGCCCTTTTTATGGTTAATGTCATCCCTGCACAACACCACATTTGTCCATGTATTTTTTCCGCCGCGGTTTCGCGGAATAACATGATCAATTGTGGCGCGGTGTTTGCTAATATTCTCTCCGCTGTATTGACATTTGCCGCCATCCCGAGCGTAAATATTTGTTTTCGTCATCTGCATACGTTTCATTATAACTTTATTAAAATTCGCGGCAATTATTATCGTCGGTACACGTATCTGTAGTCTAGACGTGTTTATCCACTTGTCAAATGGCCTAATTTTTAGTTTTATCCATGCGTCCCAGGTTAGTGGAACAATCGCCGCTATATCGTCCGTCGGATAGTCCCAAACACCATTTATCTGAACAGGATCTTTCCTATACTGAATATCTAATACTAAATTATCTGATTCAAAAAGCGATACAATTGAATCTCTAATTTTCTTATAGTGAACCGCGAGCCACTGCGAATTCAAACAAAGTGTAAATTGTTCATCTTCTATTAACATTTAATATTGTTTAAATATTTAGGATTTAAAGTATTATCGTAATAATTATCTATTTCAGGAATATGTATATTATCTCGATAAACGATTAAATATTTATTAGAAAAACCATCTGGATAAAATCTTCCACAAAATAGACCTATAAATTTATATTTCCCAGTCAATCCATACACGGAGCTGCCAAAAAAATTAATCGGCCTACAAATAATTGCATGATATTCTTTATTTTTCATTTAAAAACCTTATTGGTAATTCTACTTGTTTAAGTTTATCTAAAAATTCATTTCTTTTTTCTATTTCTTCCTCAAGGTCTTTAATTAATTTGATTTTTAACATTTTAAAAGCTGTGCTAAATTTCATTTTTCTTGGATGATGAAAAAATCCCAAGGGATTGACGAAATATTCGCTCTTTACTCTGTCATACTCGTCTTTCCAAGCTGACACTTTAAAGTCTTTTTTATAAAAATCATATCGAATCTCTATACAATCATATTTCATATTAAAAACTTTTATTTATTTTGTCGTCGTGATGGTCTACAATTTCAATTTTCTTCGTCTCCATGATAGCGAGAAAATCATCCAATAGCAACGGTTTAAATCCAAAATTATCGACGCCGACATCAAGACGTTTTGCTCCTTTGTACTCTGGCTGACTTTGTGGTAAAGAGCCGTGTGAATGTCCGCAAATATGCATTATTCCATGATTCATATCTATCCACGTTAAGAAAGAAAAATGCGCGGCGAAAACAAAATGAGTTCTCTTTTCTGTTTTAATTTTAAATAAAGCCTGCGGGCCTAAAAAAGTAATTTTCCCTACCGTTAATGGATAAACTTCAATTTCTTCGTTATAGCGATTTTTAATTTCGTTTTTCCAAACATGCTTTACAAACGAATTATGGTTTCCTGTTATGTAGTAAATTTTTCCGTTAAGTCTCTCTACGATATTTTGGCATTTATCCTTGTTGTCTGGCCAAGTTCCCGCGCCTACGAACATATCCCCAAGATTTATCACCAAATCATTATCGCCTACACAAGAATTGTAATTATTAATAAGAGCTTCATTCATCTCCTCAACAGATTTAAATCCGCGCTGCTCCGTTAGCTTTCCGTGAAAAAAATGCTGATCTCCGGTGAAAAACAACCTAGAATTTTCTGTATGCCGCAATAAAATAGGATTATACATTTTTCTCCCACTTCTCGATAATTTTATTTTCTTCTATATCAACAATATGCCACCAATCCCAAGATTTGTCAGGAGGGCAAGATTTAGCATCCTCTAAAGACCAATGCGCCCCGCGAAAATCCCACCAACCACCACACGGAGGAAGCTCTCCACCAAATAAAAAATAACGTTCCATACCCATTTACGGTGTCACGTTTCCTACAGAAGTCAATTGATTTTATTCTAAATCGTAGACAAAAACATCAAATCCTTTATCAACCAATTCTTCTTGAATCATTTTTTCGATAACGACCCAATCTCCACCCGCTAATCCCGCCCCGATTCTCGGACAATGAATGCTTGCCCCTAAAACACTCGCAAACCCCGCTACTCTTCTTAAACATTTTCTCAGTGCGTCATACCGAATAGCAGGTTTGCCGGGAGAAGAATACCCTTCTTGGGCTATCATATGGACAACCCAAATATATCTCTCCATAAAATGGTAGCGAGCCTCCCCTAATTGGAAGTTGCCTCTATCAAAATTATGCCAAGCTTTGTAAGAATGTTTAGCTTCCGGCCATTTTTCCGCTAAAGCTAACGCGAATCCCTTTCCAAATCCACCTCTGTTATTGCAAATATGAATAATTAATTTATTCCCATCTCCAATTGGAGCGGTCGCGTCGCCAACAATATAGCGGATTTGAGCCATGTTAATTCGTCAGCGGCGGGTCTGTTATCGTATTTCCAGTTTTGTCACACGTGAAATATCCTGAGCCACAACCACCTCTTTCCAGACGGCAATTTACTTGAACACCTACCGGGCGATTCGATCCTTTATCGATTACAATTTCGTGAGCTTTTCTGTGATTCTTAACACAATTAGCAATTGTATCTGTAGCACGCTTCAAAAGAGCGACCAAATTCTTATCCTTTGGATTTTTCGCTAGCTCTTCGTCGATTCTAACCTGTTTTTGGGTAATTTCCCCGTCCGGTTGCTTTTGGGTTACAAAAGCTTGATATCCTCGCGCTGAAGCTTTATCGCCACGATTTCGAGAATAAAAAGCGAAATATTCGCTAATAGTCCCTACTGTAGGAACGGCTTTTACATATTTGGGTTGCGGTTTTGAGGTTTTAGTAGTTATTTTTTTAGCCATATCGTTACCATCCTAATTCTTTTTGGGTGTTTCTAAAAATGTTTGCTATTTGTTCGCTTATTTTGAATCTGTTCTTATTGTATTCAATACTTTTTTCTAAATTTCCATCTGCATGACGCTCGGTCGCCGCTCGCCAATCGCAAAACATTTCTACAATATCAAGCAAACTCATTCCATCTATTCCGTTTGGCCAATATTCTGTATGGTGAGAATTATGTTTATAATGATGTTCTATAATCGGTTTTAAATTTTCGAGTTTAGCTTTATACTCATCGCTTCCATATGTTAACCCTTTTAACGCGCCCGCCACCTCATCAAACCCTTCTTTTTCTGGAGATTCGAGTTTAGATTGATCATGCTTAAATCCTCTTTCTTCTAATTTATTTTGAATAATATAAAGTAATTCTCGCACACGAAAGATGTGCTTTCTCGTTTCATCCGTAGAATCTTTCATTTTAAATCATGTGATACTGATATCCCAACTCATCTTTTCCTATATTTACAATATATCCATCATTTTCTAATTCTTTCAAATATCTTCGGACTACACTCATTGAGCGCGGCTCATCCATACTTTTCAAAATATTATAGACTCTCCAAGAAGAAAATATTTCATCTCTACCAAACACCTTGAACATTTTTGCTCGCAAATCGTTCAAAACACCATCTTTAACCGACTGTAATTTTGTTGAGTCTGATTTAATGCGTAAAGACTTATTCGTAATAACATTTTTACCCTTTCCACACGCAAATTCAGAAAGCTGTTTCGACTCCTTCTTATTTAAAACAATATCGCGGGGCAAATCTTCGTCCGCCGAAGTATAATCCTGGCCGCCACCCAAATAAAGTCCTTCCTCCTCTATCGTCAACAAATCAACAATATCATCTATTGTTTCGTTCATTGAAACCATCTCTTCGACAATACCATGTAGGGCGTCGCTGGTTAGCATCATTTCCTCAACGATATTTTTGAGGGATTCCAATATTGCGTTTTTTTCTTTATTATCCATATTACATTATATTTTTAATTTTTTTACCAAAAACTTTTTGAATTTGCTTACACAAATTATTAAACAAATCTGGTTCAATTGAAAGAATTTTATCTACCAGTTTTACGTCATCTTTCTTCAAATCGGTGCTCTGCAATTCCCACAAATCCGTTTTTAAATCATTTCTTTTAATAATTAATTCGCTATCGTCCTCTAAAATGAGAATGTATTTTTTAGACTTTAAGATATAGTCTTTTAATTTTGCCATTATCTGATTCTCGCGGAAATTACACAAAAGTCAACTCTTTTCAAAGATTTTTTTGAATTTGTCAGATTTTCCCGCGGCCAAATTATGACACCCGACTGTAAGGTGATAAGGCCAAAAGGGATACGGATCTAGGTCTAAAGATTCTCTGATTTTGGTTAAAAATGGACATTTAACGGGAATCCAATAGTACACCTGCGATGAACCTTGTTGTTTTTCAAATTCAATACAGTTGGAATATTCGAAATCAACAATTTTATTATGAAATTTTTGCCAATTTCGATGATTACGTTTGTCCGTGAATTTTCCGTTCAAAATCGATACGTGCGATTCGTGGAGGCTGCCAGTAATTTTTGTCCAAGTTAATTTTTCAGCCCAACGTCGGTAATACTCGCAAATGCTATTCGAAACTTCCAAGACAATCCAGCCGTCAGGATTGTAGACCACTCTGCCTTTTGATGGATACCAAATCATCCAACAAATTTAGTAAACACTGTACAATTGTCAACAAAAATCCCAGAACTTGTCGTTCTAGGGTGTGAAGATATTTTAAATTGATTATTTTACTCCAGCTTCGTTCTAAACAATTTAAGTCCAATCACGATAAAAAGGATTAAACCACCAATTCCGCCAATCAAAACGCCATGAGAAATAGCGTTTGGGGCTATAATTGTGACGGCGATTAGTATCAAAAACAACCAATAGACTGAGTTCAAGAGTGACATATCCCTCTATTTTGGATTACCGGAAGAGTCGTTTATTTGAATGGCTGAATATCCTGCTGTTGCGGTGTTTTTAAGCAGAAGCGTCGAAACATCAACTACGCTATCAACTACGGATAACTTGTTACCGGAACTGGTATTTCCAATCCCCACATTCCCATTATTTAAAATGGTCATCGCATTCGTTGCGCCGTTGTTCCCCACGAGAAAGTTGATGTTCGCGCCGGTGACTCCTGCGCCCGAGGTGGACTTGAGATTCAGCGATGAGGTTGTCGTCGTACCGCCAATTATAGTCTTACTCTCAAGATTACTAGCTCCAATAGTTACCGACGTATCACTAACCGTTATCGCATTACTTCCAGGAATAAGTTGAGTAGCCATTAGTAGAGATATCCAAAGGTATCCATAGTAGTCGTAGCGACGCCGCTTTGAATGGTGTTCATTATAACGCTAAAATTATTTCCCGCGACCCCCAAGGTAGCGCCATCTTTTGCAGTAAGAATCGTATACACAGAATTTCCCGTTAAACTTGTATGTGTCGCATTCGCGATAACATCAGAGTACGCGGGCGAAGTGAAACCGAAACTATATGCCGCGTTGGAAAGTCCGGTAGACGCGCTTTTGACTATTACGTGCGAAATAATACAGGATGAGTTTGCCGGGACGGCATAAAGTGTGGTCGCGACCCCTGTATTCATGTTTACAGAAGATGTCGATGAAAGTGATGTGATTGCGTTTTTATTTAGTGCGCTCAAATTAGTCCTCCTTTATTGGTGTTTTCATGTTAGTAATTAAAAATTATTTCGTCATTATGTGTGACGATTTCCCCCAAATTAACAACAGCCAAATTTAGCGTCTGAATAGGGTTAAAGATAGTCCCATCGCTGACCAGCAATGTTTTCGCGTCGGTTGTATAACCCAATTCTCCGGTGGAAGAGTAAGTAGCGGGAAGATTACTATTTGTTTTAGTGCCTCTTCTGACTACTATTGTAAATATTTGATTATTTAGTTTACTCATGTTAATGTTCCGGCATCAATACAAGGCGAATTTGGTTTAAGATTGAAATTTCCATTAGCGGCGTCAATGAAAAGTGGATCTGCTACTATTACCGTAATAGGTACTCCGGTATAGTTGTAGGAAAGGTTGCCGGAGCAATTGACATACGTGTAGTCATTATATATGACATGCCAACTTCTAGAAGATGCAGAATAGAAAATACAGTTTTTCATTGTCATCAATTGTCCAGCCGCCGCCGTACGATTTGTTACCGCACAAGGATTTGCGCCACTTGTGTAGAAAGTAGAGTTGCGAACAATAACAGTACCCCAATTTGCATTGCCCACCAATCCAAAATAACAACCAGAACCTCCAGTTCCAGCTACTATGTTATACATTAAACCGTTCAAAAAATAAAATGTACCATTACCAGAAGCGCACTTACCAACTATACCAGAACCACTTGAACCCCCACCATCAAACATAGTTCCATTTCTAATGACACAGTTTTTCATTGTAACTAATGCCAAAGAATTTCCAATAAAAACAGAATCACCCGTAGATGTATGGATAAAATTCTGAAACATTATATTATTTACCTGCATTGTAGTTTCTCCAAACGTCCAACTTTTTACTCCGGCAGATCCATCAAAAATAGTAGTTGGCAAAGTAGAACCTTGAACTAACGCCGCGCCCGCAACTATTCTACTGGTTGAAAAGGTTTGATTAACCCATGAATAAGTCCCAGCAGCCACGTTAATCGTATCATTTACGGCGGACGAGTTATAAGCTTTAGCAATAGTAAGCCACGGCGAAGCAAGAGTGCCCGCGCCTACTGTATCATCGCCTATTGTAGAGTTTATGTAGAATTGACTCATAATGTAGTCCCCATTCCCCAAGCCGGAGATCCTGGTCTGAGATTGAAATTTCCCGCCGACGCATCAACAAAAAGTGGGTCTGTTGTCACAGTTATTGCCGCGCCAGCAGGGGCAGATGAATAACCAAAATTTAGATTAGTTGCTCCTCCTGACCATGTGAATGCAGTAGAAGAATAATGCCACCCACAAGCAATAGCTGTGTAGAAAATACTGTTTTTAGCTGTAATGATGTACCCGGCAGAACCAGCGCGAGATGTAACAGATACTGGCGTGGGTGATGTGCAATAAAATATACAACCGTTAATAGTAGTTGTAACGTATTCCCATCCTGTATTCCCCCAATATCCAGTGTTTCCACTAGTTGAATTCATTCCATACAAAACACATCTATTTAATGTTAAAACCGCCCCACCCCCATTCGCACCAAATAAACAAATAGATTGGTTGGTTGATGTCATAGTACCGTTTCTAAAAACACAATCGTTCCATGTGACATTACTAGCCCCATTACTCCAAAGTGTGCTTGTAGCATTATCAGCATTAACAAAATTTTGAAGCATCAAATTATTGAAAACAAACGTATTGTTATCAAACCTCCAATACTTATCAAGCCCCGCTGCGTCAAAAATAGCAGTAGGCAATTGTGAACCTCTGACTATAGCGGGGCCTGTTACAATTCTTCCTGAAGTGAAATTTTGGTCAAGCCACGTATATGTTCCTGCCGCTACATTTATCGTGTCACCATTCGTAGATGAATTGAAAGCCTTAGAAATAGTCAACCACGGCGAAGCAAGAGTGCCCGCGCCGGTCGTGTCGTTACCTGTAGTTGCTATGTAATATATCATTTTACTATAATTATTCCCAAAGCTGCTTTGGCTTCATCAATCAACAATTGCGCCTCGTCTTTTTGTTTTTGTGCATTCACTAATTGATTCTTATAAACAACCGCGTCAACTTTTGTCAGCGTTGTTACAATTTCTGATATTGTTATTTCTTCTTTTGTTTTGTCGTATGTAAATGTTCTCATATAATTAAAAAGTACCCCCGTCAATTTGAAGTGGAACAGGAAACGCGCCAATAGATGTATTATAACCCTGTATCATAGGTAAACCGTTTATACCCAACGCATCGCTGTTTCCGTCGTATACGGAAAGTGTAGATGTATATCCAGCAGGTATAACTTTTAATACTCCAGACGTTTCAAATAAATTAACTCCCGCCACTAAATTATTCCATGTGTTATTATAAAAAGCTTGAAGCGATGGTGTTAAGTTAATCCCCGTAGAGTTATATCTTACGCTGCCGCTTATACTATTTGCGTTGTCGCCGAATCTGCTGTTTGCTATAGTTTTGTCAGTTATATAATTTATGCCATAACCAATTTTTGACGGATCTAGTTGCGGCATTCCTATGTCCGGCGTCCCGGTCGCGGAAACAAAAGCAAAAGGGCTGGTTTGCCACCCCGTTCCGTTGGCTCTATAAACTTCGTATGTGTCAGAGGAAAAATATACAAGGCCGGTTGTCGGAGTAGAGGATAAAATGCCAGATTTAATATTTTCGGCTATAATTAAAACGCCACTAATACCCGAGTAGCCAGAGGTGCCAACTATGCCCGAATAACCAGACGACCCGCTTATTCCCGACATGCCACTTATTCCAGAATATCCAGAGGTGCCTACCTCGCCAGAATAACCAGAAGTGCCAATACCAGAATACCCAGATACGCCAACTATACCTGAATATCCAGAAATGCCGACAACGCCGCTATAACCAGAAATCCCCACCGCACCATCAATTCCACTAAATCCAGATGTACCAATGCCAGAATATCCAGATGTGCCGATTATACCCGAATATCCAGAAATGCCAATTATACCAGAATAACCAGATGCGCCACTAATTCCAGACGCCCCACTTATGCCAGAATAGCCAGAAGTTCCAACGCCAGAATATCCAGAATAGCTACTTATCCCAGATGCCCCACTCATTCCCGAATATCCAGAAATGCCAACTATTCCGGAATAACCAGAGTCGCCACTTATTCCAGAATAACCAGAGGTTCCAACTATTCCCGAATAGCCAGAAGTGCCAATACCAGAATATCCAGATGTACCACTTATTCCCGAAGTGCCACTTAACCCAGAATAACCAGAATATCCAGATACGCCACTAATTCCAGATTGGCCGCTGAAACCTGGAAGAAACCTGCCCGCTATTTCTACTGTTATAGGTCGATTAGAAACCTCAACAATCACTGGCTGATTGGAAATCTCTACGGTAACTTCTGGGTTTAAAATCGTCATAAAACCACCAAATCATCTAACCTATCCCCTTTGTTTAAATTCCCAATACTTTCAAAATCCCCATTTGCCCGCGCCACGTCTGTTGTAGACCAAAGAGGTTGACAATTTGTATAATGAAAAGCTTTCTTTTGTTCTTCTGGGAGTTGTAGGTTGAAAGAAGAAAGAGGGCGAATATGATCAATATGGATTCCATTAATACCAAATTTTTCCCAAGACATACCAATTTTAAACTTAGACTCCAAATAATCTTTAAAATCTTTGATCGTGCAACCTAATAAATTTATTGTTCTATCACTTTTATTATTTTTCTTTATTGCGGATAAAATTCTCCACCTAATGAGTCTAGCTATTTTAAACTGTATATCATTTTTATATCTATACATGCGGTTTTCTTTAACCCTCTTTTTAACTTCTGGCCTTTGAGAATACTCTTTTTTATATTTTTGAAATTTTTCTTTATTGTCTAGGCGATAATTTTTATTATATTTTCTCCTACAATCGGCATGTTTTATATAATAATTCTTATTTCTTTGTCTTATTTGTTCTGGATCTCTTTTTTTTCTTTTGCGCTCGAAAGACCTAAGCTTCTCTGGATTTTCTATTCTAAGTTTACTTCTGTATTCCCTAACATATTCTCGCGTTTTTTCTTTGTTGTTTTCTCTCCATAATTTAGTCTGTTTCTGACGCTTTTCTTTATTTTTAATATAATGTTTTTTGCTATATTGTCTCATTATATCTGCATGAGCACGCCTATATAATAATCGTCTATTTTTTTCTTTCTCTTTTTTAATTAAAATTTTTGAAATAGTTATAACAATTTTCCTTTTCGGCATAGTTATGTATACGTTTTCGTGCATAATTATGTTATAGAAGTTATAGACTCAGTAATGGTTGCCGGACCAGAAAGAATTCTTAGTGTAGATTGTCCAGAAATAACTAAAAACATATCCCAATTAGCATTCTGTCCCGCAAGCCCCGACGTCACCGTATACGGGATATTTAAATCTATCTCGCCTATTCCTGTCCCTTGTGCTAAATAAGGCCCCAAATCTAAAATTAAATCAGAATTTGGGCTATCGCGGATCTGAGACTCAAAATTATATCCAGTAAGTGTCCACGGGGTGCCATCAGGGTCTTTAATCAAAAATGTACGAGCCTCAGTTTGCCCACAAACCAAATCTAAATTATATTCGTCCGTACAAGCCATAGTAGTATTTACCCCTATTTACACGAAACCTTATTATTTTTGGGCACAAAAAATAGCCCAACGAGTTTCCCCGCTGGGCCGGACGCGACATCTTAATATTGTGGCTTAGGATGTGCTATTATAGCTTTTTCAGCGTCTTAAACGCATTTACACGCAAATCGGTGAAAATAATATAATCAAATCCGTCACTATTATCATACTAAAACTTTAAATTATACTTTATAAAAATATCCCAACAATATAAAGAAAAATATGTGTAATAAAGAAAGGATGCATAATAAAAAAACATATCAATGTGAAACTTGTCAAAAATATTTTCAAAGACGTATAGATCAGCACAAACAATCTTTGCTAAAATGGAATAAAATTATTTGCTCGCCATGTGCATATAAGTTTGCTGGAGAAAACAAAAGAGGAAAATATCACATTTCACCAGAACTTCGAGTAAAACTTATCGCTGGTAGAACAAAATATCCTAATTTATCAATGGAATGTAAATTCTGCCACAATACTTTTACTTTTCCATATGCACAACAGAATAAAAGAGAATATTGTTCCCGCGTTTGCCAAGTTAAAGGTGTGTGTCTCCACACAGACATTCGTAAAAAAACAATATGTTTAATATGTAAAACAGAATTTTTGCATTACGGAGAAAGAATTTTATGTAGCCAGGAATGTATGGCTAAATATTTTAGTATAGTAAGAATCGGAGAAAATAATCCCGCTGCAAAAGCGTGTATTAAAGAAACTAAAACCTGTCTTTACTGTAAAAATCCATTTACTTTTAATCGTCGCGGATTACATGCTGGTCAAACGAGGACTTTTTGTTCTTTAGCTTGTGCCCACTCTAAAGATGTTAAGGGATTAAATTTGGGTCAAAGAAAGTCTCCGTACCCTAGAGAATGGAGAAAAACAAAAGAAATCATTAGAAAAAGAGATGGCGGTCTTTGTGCGTTATGCGGTTTAGACCAAAAAGAACAACCTCACAAACACGCCGTTCATCATATAGATTATAATACTCAAAATTTAGACCATAAAAATCTTATTACATTATGTCAAGTGTGTCATAACACAACGCATAATGGAAGAACGTTTTGGGAAATAATTTTTTCAGCCTTAATGTCTGGGTCAAAAATAGTTAAAAAAGGTTGGGGCGCAGAAATACACATTACTAATAATTCATCGTATTGTTTAAAATATCTTATATTTTTTAAAGGTAAAGAGTTTTCATATCATATACACAACTTAAAAAAAGAACTTTGGCACTGCCTATGGGGCAAGTTTGAATGTATTCTGGGAAATAACGATAAAAAAGACTATTTTATTTTCGAACAGGGGGATAAAATTGAACTAGACCCAAAAACTCCTCATCAACTCAGAGCTTTAAAAAACTGCATTATAACTGAAGTATCTACTACGGATTACCCAGAGGATTCCATACGTATTACAAAAGGAGATTAAAATCCCGCGGGTCCATCGCGTCAACATCAAAAGAATTATTACAATATCGACAATCAGATGTGCGAATTATATTCATTTTGATTTTATTAAATAATATTTTTCAAGATTTTTTGCTTCTACACAAGACCAAGCTTTAAATAATTCGGCATAAATGCCCAACTTTTGTCTTTCCTTAAAGATTGCTACAGCTCTTTTCCTTGTCATTGGGTTAGTTGTCGAAGTTTCTGAAATTCCAACGCTCCAAACTTCGTGCTTACACTCCGGACTTAACCGAGGAAATTCTTTAAATTTCATTTTAATTCTTTCGTAAATAATTCCGCGACATATTCGCTCATATTTCCGTTTTCTTTTAATTCTTTAAAATTAATTTGTTCTTCTCCGTTTAATATAGATTGTCTCATAAAGTTCTTTATATGAGAAATTTTATTATATATTTCCTCCTCTTCCGCTGTCAAATACTGATTAATTCTTCTTTTTACAGTTTTGATAAAATAAGTAAAATCATCCTTACACTTTTCACAGCCGCCGCCGTTACAAGTGGAATTGTCACAATCTGGACAAATAAGAGAATAAACAGAACATAAATCGCACCAGATTAATTTGTATTTATTTTTATATAAAGGATTTATGTCAAAAATACTATCTAATGTTTCTTTTTCACTCATATGTGTTGTTGTCTAAATTTTTATTAACTATCCCATTAACACAACAGTCGTTATAAATTACAGCTTTAGCATTGACTGACTTATAATCTGTAGCGGGATTTTTAATTTGTTCTATTTCTTTTAGAATTTTGTTTATTTCTTCATTATTGTGTTTCATCCAGTCGTCATAATCGCAACTCCATGCACCATACTGAGTTATATCTCTATTTGCTCTGACGACGCAAAATTCCTTATCGACAATAGCATTTCTTAATTTTAATAATAGTAATTCCATAATTCTGAGCCTTTGGAGGAAATCGAATCCCCGGTGTTTTTATTCGAATTTACAAAATTCGTGCTGTCGCCACTGAGCCACAAAGGCATTAATTTGCAAAATATAAGATTTGAACTTATTCGTCAGGTATGTAAAACCAGCAGGCTACCATTACATCAATTTTGCATTTTACCTCAATTTGTTCCTATAACTTAAAATATCACTAACCAAAACAATTTCATCTTTATGTTTTTCATAAATCTCAGATAAAAAGTATCCGTCCGCGTTATACTTATCTGGAATCCATCTTGTACTTCCGATGATAGATTTTTTGAAACAAAGCTGGCCGCCGTCAGTTTTATTTAGCCCAACGCCAATTTTAGTTGGATCTAGAATAATATTTAAGTCTTCGCGGCGGTCTTGCGCAACTATAAATCCTTGTTTTTCGGGATAGTCTTTTTCAAATTTAATTAAAAAAGGAAGAAAATCTGGATTAATTAAATTATCGTCGTCTATAAAAATTACCCAGTTATTGTTTTTTATCTTGTCTAAAACGTAATTTCTTTGCGAATTTCCTACAATACTCTTTTCGTCAGCGCAAAAATAAACTAAACAATCAAGACCGTACCAAAATTGATTGGAAAATAAATTAAAAATATGCGGGTTTTCTGCTACTTCCTTACTAAGAGAATCAACGCAAATATGCCAATTTATTTCATATTTAAATTTTTCGTTAGCTTTTACGATACTATGGAAGACTTGCAGCAAATTGCCCGGCCGCGAGCATGGGGTAACGATGTTTAACATAAAATCAATATTGTGCGGGGCCTCTTTCTAAAATTTCTAATCTTCTTCTGATATCTTGGAGTTTTTTATCAGTTGATAAAGCATTCCAAGAGGCGACGCGGATTTTATTACTATGTTCTGTACATAAATCACATTTACCGTTTATGTGGCGGGTATCTTTTTCGCAGTCGGAGCAGTATTCAATTTTGATTAAAGCCATAATGATATTATGGAGGTTATTCTTAGAAAGTCAAGTCAGATTATCCCGGAATCGAACCGGGACCTAGAATTTCAAAAATTCCCGCGCTACCACTACGCTAATAATCTATGGTCCACCCTGAGAATTTTGAAATCTCGATCTCCCGACCCCAAATCGGGCGCGTTGCCTCTACGCTAAGGATGGATTAAAATGCGGAAAACAAATTATTCGAAAATTATTCCTTACGGAACGCAGAATTTAGCAAATTCGCCTAGAAACCCTTCTAGTTTATTTTCCATTGGCGGAGAGCACACAAATCGAATGCGATGCCTCGCGGCACGTTCGGTTTTCAGGACCGCCCTAAGCCCAGCCTAGTTTACTCTCCATTTTTGGCGTCCGAGTCGGGTCTTGAGCCCGATAAGCCTAATTTGAAAAACTAGGTACTTGAGCCACTTTGTATTCTCGGACATTAATCTTTTACGTTCCCGTCAAAATCTTCTTTGTATCCTTGACGTTCCCAGTCTATTCTGGCGTCCGCGCAATTCGCGCAAAATCCATCTTCGTCTAAATATGAATTACAGAATGGGCAAAATATCTTTTCAATTGGTTTATAGTCGTCCATGATTAAATTTCCTTTTTAATTCTTTCTACAATACGCTTTTTATCATCATCAAGCTTATCTAGATAAATTAGCGTCATAATTTCTATTTTACAATCCTCCCCATGCTGCTTTATAAGCTTCTTTGTGGGCTGGATTTCCGCCACATTCTAGATAAATATTCCAATTTGTTTCTAATCCTAAAACGCTCATAATTTTAATGTTTCAACATACCATTCCAAAACGGATTTGGGCCGTCTCCAATTTCCAGCGGAAATTCTTCTGGAAGAAAGTATTCGCGTTCCTCACTACTACAAACGGGACAAGTTCCGTCATCCCATAATTCCGCGTTGCAAATATCACAATGGTTGTTTTCTTCTGAAATTGTCATAATTTGATTTTACATGGTTTACCGTCTTTGTCAAAATAATTCAGCAGCGGGATTTTACCCGCATTTCGCAATGCACTCGCGGTCTTAATTAGAGGATGCTGAATTTAGGCAAACGCATTACGATTGCCCAACTCCTTGTACCTTGGGGTACATGAGATTAAATCCAAAGGCAAGGATCGAACTTGCGACTTCGCCCTTTTGAGGCGCTGCTCTAACCCCTGAGCTACTTTGAATTTTAGTTCTTTTGGACTCTGCCCACGGAAAGAACAAACGCTGCAAGTTTAGGTACTTACAAAACCTAGCGGAATTTTTAATTTAAGGCAATATTCCGATAACCCAGTTTCTTCGCGAGAAATTTAGCAGACGTGGGAGTTCCACCCACCATAGCCCTCTCGGGACAGAAGTTATGAGCATCTTTAGCTCGTCCGGCTTGTGCCTGCATCTTGACTTGACAGGTATCGATCCTGCTATCGCCTAGTTAAAAGCTAGGTGCTATTCCATATTAGCTTCAAGTCAGTTATTCTACTGTCTATTATAAAACACCTTTGGATTATTAGATAATTTAATTCCCATGTTTTTTAAATCTTTTTTTCTTAAGATTTTCAAATTTAAATTTTTAGGAAAAAACTCCCATTTTGCAAAATCTTTGTCATTTTGATACCCTTTTATTTCTATATAAGTATTTTCTTTTATGAGGAAAAAATCTGGTAAATAATATCTAGTTTGTCCATTATATAAATATGGAAAAACTTCTTTTGGTTTTCTCCACTCTATATTAAAATTATCCAAATATTTAGCATACTCAAATTCCCAACTCCCCATCAAATACACAAATCCAGCATATTTAGAATTATATTCATATATTTTACGCTTATTATGATTAGATTCCCAAGTACCATTTTTTATTTTTTCTCTAACAATAAGACTTAACTTATCACTTAAATCTTTCTTGGTTTTTTCACTATGGTGAAATTTTACAAAACTTCTAGCTTTAAATCTTCCAAGTTTGGTCAATGTCGATAACTGCATCTTGGAAATACCGAATTTTTCATGGCAATCTTTAAAACTGAAACCTTTATCGTAATATTCCTGTATTTCCGCTAAATTATATCTCTTCGCCACTCTAATTTTAACGTTCAATCTTTTCGCTGCGGAAATAATTGATGAAGGATTTGGACCAAATTTTATTTGGCATTTTCTTAAAGAATTCCCAGCTAAATAATAATCTAAAATTTCTATCCAATTTGAATATCTTTTAGCTTTATCCTGCTTTCTTCTTTCAAATTTACCGACTTTCTCCGCATGATTTATGGCAGTTCTATGAAACCCAAATTTACTATAACACTCTTCTAATGAATGGCCATCATTATAATATATTTGAATATCTTTCCAATTATAACTCATATCAAATAGTATGAGTTATTTAATATTTCACTAATAAATGTTGGTGGACCTATTCGGATTTGCGCCGAAATCTTTAATTTTCTTTACCACTGGCACTACATGTTTATTTAATTTATAATTCTGTTTGATTATTTAATTAACAATATTCATCAACAATATCCCAAAATCTGTTTGAGAAACATATCTACTAATACATTATTTCTTCTAATAGACATCAAAGAATAATGGCGCAACCTAAAATTAGGCAGCGGCGAATGAGCTAACACCAACTGGAAAACTAAAGGCTTCTTTGACTTGCGCCCAGAAACCAACAGCCTTTCCAATCAGACTATTTACGATTTTAGCATTTGACTGTTTGTGAATTTTTAAGTCGCCTCCACAATCGACTACATGCACCAAATTAGTTCCGAAAATTAAATCGAATCTAAAGGTTAGGCCCTTTTAACTCGACGGTTTTGACGCCGCATCTCCACCAAACTATCGGCGGGCTCTCATTGAGCTACAAGTTAATTCTGCTTGGCTATCTGGTTGAATAACGGATTTCGAAACCGTACAGTCTTTTTCACAAAAAGAGATACTAACCTTTATATTATATTCAACATTTTAACATCTGGACCGTGTCGGCATCGAACCGACCTGTATCAACATTGCAAGTGTTGTAAACACACCAAGCATTTCCACAGCCCTTACCTCAGTGTTTTCTCCGCTCACACTGAACGGCTCAGCGACCTATGCGGGATTTTCATTTTTAACGCCGCTGACAAATCTCGACGGTGGCCTTCTCAACAATCCGCCGATTTTTGGGCACTGGTCGAATCGAACGACCTACTCTGTGAGTTACCAAATTTACAGTTTGGCGACCAACCAATTAGTCTTAGCGCCCGCATGAAGGGTGGGTTTTGACCCCACATCTGACAGTTTTGGAGACTGCCGCTTTTCAATTAAGCTACCGACATATTTAAGACCGCCCGCGAAGCGTGCTAATTTAATAGTAGAGGAATTCCCGCGAGCCAGTTGAGCATCTAATTGGAGTTGAACCAATTCGTAAATTTTGGAAGAATTTCATGCGACCGTTAACATCTTAGATGCAAAAAGAACCACTATCCCATTAAGCATCTCTGCATAAGCCGGATACACCGGACGATTATTTGATTTACGGGTAAATTTCAGAAACCCCGGACCGTCTAAGTTTTACTATCTTACCGACTTTCTATCGTTTGTCAAACCATTTTAACCAAAAACCCCGCGCCTATCTAAGGCCGGGGCATATTTATTCTGATTACTACCCCGTTTTCATCCACTAATCCAAAAATACACCCCACTTTGGGGCGAATTTGCTTTAAAATTTTCTGACATCATATTTCGTTACACAATCTTCTCAAAAAGAGAAATAAAATCTATTATTATTTGAGATTATATTTTTACCACGATAAGTTCTCCAAAAACATTAGTGCCTTTTATATACCAATTAGCCAAACGCTTAGAATCATATTTATGAGCCTCACTCTTCTTTCTTGTTAACCCTTCTCCATTTTTAGCAATGAAATACGCTTTATCCTTCGTTCTTATTAAATATTCGCTCATAAATATTTCTTAATTCTCTCTATAGCTTTTTCGTGATTATTATCCAAATCTTGTGACAGTAAAAATAATATTCTTTCCAAACACTTATCCCAACCCTCTTTTTCTCCGTCAGCTAAACCATTAGAATAATCATCTAAATCTTTATCAATAAATTTTGCTTTCATACTTTTTGGACTGTTTTTTCTTCAAAATCATCAAATTTTTCTTGTATAAAAAATACCGCGTCTTTAGTATACTTTTCTATTTGTTTTATTTTCAAAAATTTCAATATTTCATTTTTACAATCATTCCATCCGGAAGTATAAGCATCGCCATATTCAGGTCTACATTTCCCAGAAAATTCATCGACAAATTTAGCAAGATTTTTATCTAATATTTTCATATTTTATTACTTTATATTTATTTTTTCCACCTATATGCAGAAGAGATATAATTATCTCCAGTTTTTACCACCACAAAATCTCCTATATTTACAAAAATATAATGTCCATCTTCAGTAATTAAAACATAATGGTTGTCGGTCTCTCTTTTATCGACAATCTTTCTCGAATCTTTTCTATCAAGTCGCTCGTTTATTCCACACCCCATAAAACAAAATAAACATAAAATAACTATAAATATATTTTTCATAAATTTATTAAAAATTTAATATAATTTTCTACTTCTTCCAACGTATTGTATTTATTTTTAATTGGCAAAAATTTATCCGACAGACTTTGGTCGCTACAGGTGTACTCTTGAAAGAACGAATAGGGATTAGGAATATATTCTACTTTAAAATATTGTTTATATTTTTGAATAATTTTAACTATTTCGTTAAAACTCACAGATTCGCCACTACCGCAATTATAAACAGCGCCCGCGACACCATTTTCATAAGCTGATATTAATTTATCGATTACCAAATTAATTGACACAAAATCGCGTCTTTGATTCCCATCAAAAATCAGGGTTTGTCGTCCAGTCGCTAGCTGATAAATCATACTAGACATAGGCCCTTTGAAATTTTCTCCAGTTCCGAACACGTTAAAAAAACGTAATCCAATTATAGGCCAATCCAGTCCAGATGTAGATTTCGCAAGATTTTCTATACAAACTTTTGTAAAACCATAAACATTAGCGGGCTTTAGTGGTAAAGATTCTACAAGAGGAACCTTTTCGTTTACAATTCCATATGTCGCGGCTGAAGAAGAGTACACGACCTTAGTTTTGTAAATTGAAGCAGCCGCCAAAAGATTTCTAAACCCTTCTATGTTGTTTTTACATTCTGCATATTGATCCGTATTAGTCGTAGAAACATTTGATGCCAAATGGAAGATGCAATCATATTTTACATTAATTTTGGGAAGAGTATCGTAATCACACAAATCCCCACAAATAAAATTGCACCTTACTCCTTCCAGTAACTTAAAATGTCCGCTAGATAAGTTATCTACAACATCAAGAAGGCATCCAGGATATTCTTTTTGAAGTCTATGACACAGCCGACTTCCTATATACCCCGCGCCGCCCGTCACAAGCAATTTCTTCATGATTAAATTTTCTCCCAAACGTCAACCAATTTCTGGACTTTCTTTACTTCGTCCACTTCAACTTCATCTGACGCGTTCTCAAATGGACGTTCAAACTGATTTTCTGTAGCTCCTTGAGTATAGTTTACTTTATAATACTTATCTTTATATTTAAAAATCAATTTATATATAATAGACCAACGAGAAACATCTACAATTTTATCTTCAATAATCTCTCCATACTGGCCTTCTTCCCCATCCTCATTTAGGGTATTAATTAGTATTTGTTTATTTATCTTCATAAATTTTAATCTTTATTTATTCTAGTTAAAACTTCAAAAATAATCCCCGCGAGTAAAGATTCAGCGGCGACAAAAAAAATTATTCCATAATAAATATTATCATAATTTATTGTTATATAAATTGATCCTACCAAGATAGAGCACATAAGACTCAATACTGCAAACACTTGCGCCGCAACAGTTAATATGTTTTTTATCATAAATTAATAATTTTCACAGAAGCTATTACTTTATCCGCGCGTTTTCTGTCGGATGAATTAATCAAATAACCCCTAATTGTCTTCGCAATATTCAATCCATCTTTCAAACCCAATTGGTATTCATACTCTATTCGCTTATTTAAAGCAAGAATTAATGCACAATCAAGTTTTTTTATGTCAGGCGTATTTGTCATTTTAAATATTCTTCTGTTAATAATCTCCAATATCTATTATCTAATTCTTCTGATCCTTCATTTAATCTTTCTAGTTTTTTTACCATACTTTCAATGTCGTCCATGATCCTATCACGAGAATAAACCGCTGTCAACCATAATGGACAATTCTTAAATCCCCCATCCAATATTAAATACGATGGCTTTCTCAAAGTCTCAGCTAGATAAATTTCATTAGGGGTTCCCCACGAGGGGACGGACGGATCTAAATAAGTTATTAGAACATCAGCAATATCAACCAAACGAAGATCTTTTTGTCTAATCATCTTCATTTCTTTAGATACTTCTTCGTATTTTCCGTCAGCTAATTTAGCTTTTAAGTCAATATTGTCTTGTAAAGAATCGTTTTTAAAATTTTTGAAAGTCTTTTTTAATGGAGATAAACAAATAATTCCCATTGGTTTAACCAACATTTCAAATTTATCACGCCAATTAATATAATTTAATTTAGTTAAATGAATATTTTCTAGATTACCCGCAAGATAAATTTTTATTCGATTTAAAACACGGCTCATAATTTAATTACATTTTTTTCTTCTATTCCTAAACCGTCAAAAGATGTATTCCAATCATCAAAATTTGTCAATTCGAAGCTGTCGCTCGATAAATAAAGTATAACATGACTTTTTTCTTGATACAAATATGATGGATCATAACCGTCTTCATCATTACCACGCTCATGATATCTAACGCCCGTTTTCACCACCTTTTTTCTATAAACTGTAAAAATTTTATCACGATAAGCTTCTACAACTTTAGTATAAATTTTTCTTTCATTACCCAAGCCCTTTTTGGCAACAAAGCCATAATTTAACGCGGCCAAAATTTTACTTCTAACTTTAGCTTCCGCTAGTTCTCCTATACTACCAACACTCTCTTTGATAAAATTATCTACCTTTTCAATTAATTCCTTATTGTTTTCTGTTTCTTTTAGTGTTTCCCAAAAATCCGTTGCATAACCACAACGAATGAAAAATTCAGGATTAACTATTCGGACTTTGTCTCCGTGTCGATAGACGGGTTTTTTATTTTTGGCAGCGGCGCTGCTCGTTCCGGCGGTTTTACCATGAATTTCTTGCATAAAGATTCGTAAATTGGATAAAATTCAGTTTTTACTTTTTCATTTGCTCGGTACAGATTTTCCTGAAACTTATGCCATTTATACGATGGAAGAATAGAAAAGTCAAGTTTAAAACTCAACGGGAAAATTTCGTTAACAATGCAAAGGAGCATTCCAGATTCTTGTTCTGTCAATGACTGTATTAATTCAATTCTGACCATCTTAATGATTATGAGTGTCTTTGGTCTTTTTGCAAGATAAATTTCTCTTTATTTGGGATTGGTTGTAATAATTTATGATTTGGCAGTTTTTGCGTATAATATTTTAGACTGTTTCTATGAGCCGCTAAGACCGGTAACTTCTACCAAGAACGACCAAATCAGCATAGAAGCAGTTTTTGCTTTTGTGATTAAAATTAAATAATAAAATTATGCAAAAAATATGGACATTAGAAGAAGATGAAATTATTAAAAATAAATATTCCCAATGTGATTTAAATGAATTGTCTAGACTTCTAGGAAGGACCAAAGTCTCAATTAAAAGCCACGCACGTATATTAAAAATAAAATATAAAAAGATATGGACCGAAGATGAAATAAAAATTATTCAAAATATTTATCCAAAGTATGGCCCGAAATATTGTTCTATATTATTGAAGTTAGAAGAAAATGTTGTGTCTCGAAAAGCAAAACAGATGAATATTAAAAAAATAGGATTAGCGAAACACCCTTCTAGACAAAAAGTAAATCCAGAACAATTTTACAATATTACTTCTCCAGAAGTAGCTTATTTTTTAGGATATTTTTGGGCGGACGGAAATATTATACAAAAAGATTATGGATGGGGATTGGGCAGTAAAATATCGATGGAAATAGTTTCGGAAGACGCAAATGATATAAAACATATTCTGGAAAAAATTGGTTCATGGAGCATGAATCCTCGCAAAAGAAATAAAAAATGGAAAGAAACTACAAAAATAGCAACAAGTTCAAAAGATTTATATAAATTTTTATCAGAAAATGATTATGACAAAAAATCTAATTTAGAACCTACTAAAATTTTATCTAAAATTTCTGAAGAATTAAAACCTTATTGGTGGCGCGGGTTCTTCGATGGAGATGGAACTTTAGTATTTAATGAAAGAGGATTAGGTAAAAAAAGTCATTCTAAGATGTTGGGGGTTTGCTTCAACATTTAATTATAAATGGACAGAACTAAAAAATTTATGCAATATTTTAAATATAGAAAAATTTTCTATTTCTAATTATATCTGTCCCCAAAAAGGACATAAATATTCAAAAGCTCTTTTCTTTTCTATAGGCTCTATTAAATCTTTAATAAAATATTTTTTCAAATCTAATTATGGATTAACAAGGAAAACGAATAAAATGAAAGGATTTTTATTAAGATTTCCGGATTAAACTAATTTAAATATTTTATCTTTATAATTACTAATAAACGGAATCGTACTCGGAAATTTAAATGGTAAAGAATAATAGCCAGACGCTTTTCTCTGTTTTAATAATTGCTGGTTTTTTAATGCCTGCGGACGAAAATAAACATTTACCTCTGGGTCTTTTTCGGTGCTGATTTCGGCTTCGTGATACGCTGGAAAATTTCCCCTCATAACGGACGCGTCTTCGCCAATATTCTCCGATGTTAATTTCGTTGTAAACCCATGAAGCTTAGCTCTTTCCGAAAGATCAACATCTTCGCCATGACCGCTTTTAAAAGCTAAATCCAAAAGTCCTATTTTTGATAACATTTTACGACTTACCATTATTAAAAAAGCACAGAGAAACGGCTCATTAGTAAATTTACAATAAATTTCTAATGGACCAGTAATGCCAGTATTTTCATTATCTAAAAATGGTCGCTCTAGAAGGTCAATCCATTGATTAATTGGGCTTGGAAGTATTTGGCAGTCACTATTAAAAAATACAAGTTTATCACCCCTTGAAATATGACAAGCATCATTAACCGCCTTGGGGTAGCCAACTCTTTCCGGGTGGAATAGTATCTTCATATCCAGCCCCGGAGTTTTTTTATATTCAATTAAAAATTCTTTAACTTGCTCCGATATTCCGTTGGCTGATATCAACAATTCTATCCTATCTAAGGATGTATATTTGACTATTGAATCTAACGCCGGTTTTAGCCACTTTGTCGTTTTACAACATGATGGAATTATTATACTAACCATTATCGGCGAAAATGATGAAAATGTGGCGGCATAATATATACGGGCGGAGGAATATACATTGGCGAAATATAAACGCGACCACCATACGGTTCTTGATACGGTACAACAGCACAACCACAAAATAAAACTATAATTAACCCTATAAATAAAAATTTCATTGTATGCTTAAACATGTCAATCGTATGCTTAATAAGGTCATTTAAATATCCCCATTCTCTCTCGCTTTTTCGCCCTCTAAAATCGCGACTTTTCTCCGATAAAATTCCTGCTTGACGCATTCTAATACGCCCATCATAGCATTTGCACACTTATACGTCCGATTTTCCTCAAAAGTCCGGTAAATAATTGAACTAAAAACAAAATTCAAATCGCCAACTGGAAATCCGCCTTCATCCACCGCGGTTTGTCGCAAAGTTTCAACAAGTTTCGCTATTGATTCTTTATACTTTTCTCTTTTATCTATATGTATGTATGGCACGGTTTTAGTTATTTAGGGTTTGCGGTCGCTGTTTCCCAATCATACTGACAAATTCTGCAATGGTGCATTATACATTCTTTAATTACTTTTGCATTCATCCATCCGTCTATATGAACAAACTCGTTTGAACGTTTTAAATATTTATAATTATAGTCTAAATCAAGTTTTCCTGGCATTCTATGTATCCTATTTATATCGCCGCTGCCACATTTTGGACAAATTTCCTCACATGGAAGGGTAATTGACTTTTTAGATGTTTTCATTTTTAAATTAACCTGTAACCGCTCCAATTACAACGCGAACAACGAACATGTAGTTGAGGAGGGTTGGAAGCCAAACATTCGTTAATATTAGTATCAATAAGTTCTGATTCACATTCGGGACAGGCAATATTATTGAATCTCTCTACGATGTTCTTTTCGTAAAGTTTTTTAATAACTTTATTGAATTCATCTAATGTAACCATATTATTTAGGATTATTCGGACACGAACCAAAAGGATCAACCGGCCCGCTAGAATTATAACTTCCCATGTAACATCCACAAAAACAATCTCTTACACCTTTCTCATAACCACCATTGTCATGAGCATGACCGCCGAATTTTGTAGAGTCTACTTCTTCAGATTTGTACCAAATTCCACTTTCCACTTTCCACCCAAGTAGCCCAGCCGACTTCTTTTTTGGGTTGTTTGGTGGGTATTGGGTCAATTTTAGTTTTCATAAAATGTCTTTTTTTCGGAAAATCCTACGCCTTTAGGCTAGGATATGAGAAAAAATCTTCACAATAAAAGTAGCATATTTAGTCTCTCTCTCTCTCTCTCTCTCTCTCTCTCTCTCTAGTCAACAGATTTCTTTCTGTGTATGAATATATAGTGGATATTTTATTATTTTTAGTGTAAAATATAGTAGATGGGTAAATTAACATACAATACGAGATTAGTATTTCAGGATGACTCTGACAAAGAAAAGATTGTCGAAATGCTTAAAAAACAATGTTTTGCCTGGAACAAATGCTCTAAGGTTAAGTTCAATTTTGTCCCCAAAAACTCCATTGTTGATTTGCATACCGTATTCTATCGCAATTTTCGCGAAAGTCAACCCGAAATTCCTAGTCAGGTGGTTATTTCGGCAGAACAATCGGTTTTATCGGCATATCGGAGTATTAAAAGTAATAAACAAAAGTTAGAAAAGCCACCCGAAAAAAAGAAATTAAGTATTCGTTTAGATAAAAGAACATGTTCGTATAAAAATGGAGTTTTCAGCATAATTAGTTTAGAAAAAAGAGTCAAGTGTTCGCCTTATATTTATCCGAAACTTCAAGAATTGATTAGTAAATACCGATTTTGTGACCCGTTATTGTTTGAGAAAAATGGAGAAGTTTGGATTTGTTTAACTTTTGATATTCCAGAAATTTTATCACAAAATAAATTAGCGGTCGGTGTTGACGTCGGAATTTGTAATTCGGCAGCGACAAGCGAAGGTAAATTATACCAAGATAAACATTTTAATGCTAGCAAGCGAAAACTACGCTTTAATAAACGTAAATTACAATCTAAATCAAAAACTTCTAAATCCGCTAGACGAAAGCTAAAAAAACTAAAACGTAAAGAGCACAACATAAATCAAAATTTCAGTCATCATTTAGCTAATAAAATAATTTCCGATACAAAAGCTGATACGATTGTATTGGAGAATCTTAAATCTATTAAGGTTAAGAAACACAAGTATCAAAATAAAAATAGGATTAGTCAAGTTCCAATGTTTGAACTAAGACGAATTCTTACCTATAAGGCACTCTTGCATAACAAGCAAGTGATAACGGTTAGTCCCGCATATACAAGCCAAATAGACCATCGCACAGGCAAATTAGATGGAAAACGTATAGGCGGTAGGTATATCGGAAAAGACGGGCAAATACTCCATGCGGATTGTAACGCTGCGTGTAACATTGCTCTACGTTCCAAACTCCCATACTCAATAAGAGATTATTATGCGTGGCAGGCGAAAGTCAACTCGCCAATCGTAGGCTTCGGTAGCTTACAAGCATCTACGGCTTTAGCCTAGATGTTGTTGACGGAAATAAAATAACACAATTTTTACACATTTTACCATCAACTTCAAATGGCTCTCCATCATCCTTGTCAAAATAAACTTCTGTGAGAAAGGAAAACGAATTTCCCTCCATATCGCTTGCTACTACAACTGGCAAATTCTCGTCAAATTTCTGTAGCTTTTTAATTAACTGTTTAATTTTCATAAGATTCTATTAATTCGTCTATTTCTTTCTTCAAAATTTTAATATCACTAAGATCAAAAGCTTCAGCTAACAATCTAATAATAAAATCTATAATTTCTTTTTGCGATAATCCGTTATCAATACAAGTCAATATTTCGCGTGTTTCGATATTAGATTTTATTTCTAATTTCTTAGATAATTGTTTATCAGTCATACAATTTTATTTAATTTAATCTTCAAATCAATAACGTTTTCTTGACTTAAGCTTCTCGCTACCAGTTCAAGAATAAAATCTACAATATCTTTTTCTGATATACTCTCTTCAAAAGAATTTAATACTTCATTAAGAGGAATGTCAGATACCATTACCATTCGTTTATTTAATTGCTTAGTCGTCATAATTTTATTTTTTTTGCTGACAGTCAACTCAAATCATGATTTGATTCATCAAATCTTTCTACCAATTGAGCAGGGTAATCAACTCCTAATTTTCCCGCGGCGACCCGCCAATCTCGCAATTCATCTACCATTTCCTTAATACACTCGCTCAAATTTTGAGCATCGCCCGCTAACTCAAAAGTTGACTTCAAAACTGCATTGTTAAAATACTCTATATCTTTAATATTAACCATAATTCAAGACTACTCTAGTTTTCGCTGCCTTGCAAGCAAATTTTTGTTACATCATGAACTTTTCTTTTTTTATTAAAAACGGTAAAGTCTGACACGTAATCAATACTGAAATAGTTTTGGTCTGAAGTACAATAACAATAATCATTACTTCCACAATAATGATTTATAGTAGAGGTAATAAATTCAACCTCCAATTCTGGATCTTTTTCACTTAATTTAGCTATTAATTCTTTAACTTTCACGAATACAGAATAATACACGGTGTGAAATTGTCAAGCGCGGTTTCGTCGTCTGACTCTTCAGCCTCAACAATCTCTTTGTGTCTTTTATCCCATCGAATAGCGAAGGGATTACATTCGTCAATTTCGTTTAATTCATCAATCAACAGCCCTTCGGTGTCTTTAATTAACACTTCTGAATATTGATCTAGTTTGCTAAGTTGTTCGATTAGTTCTTTAACGTTCATAAATTAAATATCATAACCCGCACTTAAAATCACACAAGGAATAAAATGTTTTAAACTAGATCTACCCTTACGATAAACTAAATCCTTAGAAATTTTATTATACCTTACTTCATCTGGATTACAAATATTTATATCGGTTAAATTTCTTATACAATAATTTAAATCGTTATCATTATCTAACAATACTTCAACATTTTTATCTAAACCGCTTAATTTTTGAATTAATTCTAAAACTTTCATACGGCAACCTCGAACTTGATTGATTCGTTCGAATTATAATCTAGCAATTCTGTATTTGGAGCACTCCAATCAAAAATAGAAGTAAAACTATTTGTTATTATTGATGGTAAAAAATCAAAACCTTTTCTTTCCATTAACTCGTTCGCGCCGTCTAAATGATTTTCATACAAATGAATACAATCCAAATGAGCGGTTATCATGCCAACTTGCAACCCGCTTTCTTTCCCCAAAAGATGCAACAGTGTCGCATAACTGGCCATGTTGGATGGAAATCCAAGAATTAAATCCACACTACGTTGATACCAAGTCAAATGCAAAATATTATTTATAACCATGACTCTCCAAAGAACATGACATGCAGGCAAAGCCGCAAAATCTAAAGCTAATGGATTCCAAGCTGAACAAATCATTCTCCTATTTGAAGGGTTTTCTTTTAACATTTTAACAATAGATTTAAATTGATCCACACCTCGACTTCTATAAAATCCGCCTTCTGCACCAAAATTTTCAACCGCATTTGGACAATGAAAATCCCGCCAATTATTTCCGTAAATTATCCCCAGATCATCTTCTTCTAACATCTTCTTTTTAGACTCGGGGTCATTCCCGTATTTTACTTTTTGTGGATTACTCCACTCGTTCCAAAATTTACACCCGCGATCTTGATACCATTTTTTGCTAGAAATTCCTTTAATAAATCCCTCTAACTCTACTTTTATAGATTTATATGGAATTTTTCTTAAAGTCAAAATTGGAAATCCTTCTCTAAAGTTGTGAGATAAACAAGCCGACGGAATAGTATAACACGAAACTCCAGTTCTATTTTTCTCTAAAGAACCCGCAGCAACCCATCCCAATAAATCTAAATATTTTCTATCAAAAGTAGTCATTTTTATTTCTTATAAATAATAACATGATGAAAAGATCCACAGGTTACTCTCTGTATTTCTGCTTTGGCATATTCTTCATTTGTCTTATTTTTCTCTACCTGCTTAAAAATGCTGAAAAACCGCTCCAAATTTGAAATGTCCTCGTTATTTTCTGGATAAAGTCTAATCGCTCCAAAGAAATCATTTAAATTTGTCTCAGATGCTTCATCAAATTTCATTTTCATAATTTATTTCGTTGCTTTAGCAAACCAAACCGGAGGTTGAGATGGAGATTTCCACTTTGCAAAAGCAAATTTTTCTTCAATATAATATTTGCGATACGACTGAATACTATCACCGACTACTTTATATTTATCTGGCATAGCGGGCGGAGGGTCTGCCCACCCAACATTAGGAATATTCTTGGGTGCCGTAAATAAAAATGACTTTAAGTTTTCGGTGCTATGTTTTTTGCCATAACGAATAGTGTATTCCTCACAACAATGCTGAAGTGAAAGACATCTAGGCTAAAGCCGTAGACGCTTCCTTCTTCAACGTCTCCCTAACGGGAAACTCCAAAGGCGTAAATTCGGGCAATTCCTGCCCTACTAAAGTCTTGCTGGTGTTTTGCTTACAAAAAGCAAAGCGTTTGATATTTTTAGCTGCGAGTTCATCACGCTTGTGGTGAACCTTACAGCTAGGGCAATCCCATTCCCTATCTTTTAGAGTAAGAGTGGAGTTAAGATAACCACAAGTACAGAGCTTACTCGAAGGTTCAAATCTTCCTATGACTAGGAGGTTCTTACCCGCTTGCTCGCATTTGTAGGTTAGAAACGTCCTAAACGTTCCCCAACCTGCGTCTGATATGTGGCGACTTAGTTTCTTCTTACCCTTCTCCAGCATATCAGCAACGCCTAGGTCCTCTATTGCTAGGGACGTGTAGTCTTGGTTTTCGACTAGGCTTCGCGTTGTTTTGTGGAGAAAATCTTTTCTGGCGTTGGTTACTTTTTCGTAGAGAACAGCAACCTTCTTACGCTGTTTATTACGATTAGCAGACCCCTTCTTTTTCCGCGACATCTTCCGCTGGGCGTGACGTAACAATTTTTGGTGTCGGTTGAGATGTTTGGGGTTTGCGATTACAGTGCCATCTGAGTATGTGGCAAAATCTTTGATGCCCAGATCAATTCCAAGGGTTTTGCTTTCTTTTGGCGTGGGACATTTAGGATTTTCCGCGTTGGTTTCAGTTAAAACTGAGATAAAGTACTTTCCACTGGGGGTTCTGCTAACAGTAGAGCTTTTGATCTTACCTTCTAGCCTGCGGTGAAGAACAGCTTTAATCCCACTTTTGAATTTGGGAATGAAGATTCGGTTCGCTTCAAAGTCAACCGTCGTTGATTGGGGATTGCAAAAAGATTGACGATTATCAAACTTTGAATGGAATTTTGGAAACCCAGATTTCTTTTTAAAGAAATTTGTGTATGCTGCATCTAAAAATCGAAGACTCATCTGTAAAGCTTGCGAATTAACCTCCTTTAACCATACCGTTTCCTCACAATCCTTCCATTTAACCATCTCGTTGGTCAATTGGAAAACTGAAACCCCTTTCTTTTCCTTTTGATACAGCGCCATCTTAACCGCTAGGGCTCGATTGTAAACATAGCGGCAGCATCCAAATGTTTTGGCTAAAAGAACTTCTTGACTTTTGGTTGGATATACTCTAAATTTGTAAGCGTTGTACGTCACTGTTATAGTTTACACTGACATTTAGGAATGTGAAATGAAATCTGCAAATTTATTAGAATCTGTTTCAACCCTAAAGGGATTGGGGTTTTTGGGAAAACGGAATATAAACAACTCTTCTCTTATTTTCATTAATAATTTGCCCATATTGTTCTGACCAACGCCTTTACAAACACCCCAAAATGTATCTCCCCAATAATTCCCCTCTATTAATTCTATACCGCGGGTTTTAATCAACTTCGCGGCCAATTCTGAATTATTATTAAATTTTTCTTTCAATAAACCTTCCATGATAGAAAGACGTAGGTCATTCCAATTTGGACGTAATTTTAAAGTTTTACCAAATCTTTTGCATTCGCCCGCTGTTTTAAAGGCGGCTATGACTTTTCTTTTTAAAGGATCTAATGTTTTCGCGGCAACATATGCCTTTTCTACAGAATCATATTTTTCTCCATCCAAATAAACTTCACAAGACCAAAAATTACTAAGCCATCTATTTTCTCCAGAAAAACTATCAATCGCATTCATAATTATCAGTCGTTATCCCAGCGGAAAATATCATTTAATTCTTTAATCCTTTTTAAATCAGAATCTGTAGGTCCGAAAAACTTAAATATTTCAAATTTTCAACTAGTTTCTTCTCTGCGTAAGTGTCGGTCTCGTCGCCAGACATTTTAATTATTTTCCGCGCAAAATTTACGACATCACAATTTATATCTTTTTCAGCGTTCGCGGCTGTAGAAACAAGAAGATTTAAAACTTTAGTTTTCATTTCACAATATCAATTTTAGAGTCAGGTATTACTTTTGTTAAATATAAATTGTCGGCGGGCGGGGGAGCAAATCTTTGTTTAATCGTTGATGGGACGCGTGCGACATACCCAGTAAAACAGCTAAAACTAAAATTTATATCGAATAACCAGTATCCTTTTCCATTTTTACCCATAAAAAATGTATTGAATTCAGCCGCGGTTTTATCCAAAAATTCTACAACATCCTTATCTAACGAATCATCCTCTCTGATATCGCCAGCAAACTTTGTTGAATTTCTCATTACATCCATAAATTTGTCGCCACCATTTTCCTCTGCCCAATCCTGCAATGGAGTATTTGAATTTACCTCTTTTAAAACGTCATTAATATTTTTATTCATATTCTATCAAGTTTTTTTATTTCTCTATTCAAAACGGTTTGATTCTTTTTGCTAAGCTGGCAATGGTATAATTCTAAAATCAAATCTACGATTTCATCTTCATGCAGATAATTCGCTAATGAATCCACAAAATCAACAATAGTGACGCTCGCATTAACATATATATCTTTTAATTCAGTTTTTAATTTCATAAAATTATTAACAATTATCTAATTTCTTATTCAAAAATTTAATCAATCTTTTGTAATCTTCGCTGCCAAAAGAATAATCTGTTATTTTCGCGATAAATGTCATTGTTTCAGCGACATCGATCTGTTCTGCAAACGTGTCAGCTAAATCATCTAAATTTATTTTAAAATCAATTTCTGTTTTCATTTTCCCTATTTCTCTTTTATTTTTAATCACAATAAATCCTTCTGAAGTTATCGTCATGTATCATCTTAATTTTACCGTTTAGTTCGTAACATTTCGTTTTAACTTCTTTTTCAGATCCTGCGCCCTTACAAATCCAAAATATTAGTAAGAATCTTTTTTCTAAAATCCACACGTTGCTCATTAAGTTTAATTGACGAGATCTGTATTTAGTCATAAAGGAGGATTATCCAAATTTTGATAGAAAGCAAGACATTCTTGAAATTTATTTTTATAAAATTCCCGCTGTTAAATATCCAAAGATATTCCTACTTCATCCACCAAAATCGCTACATCTTGTTCAAGAGCTTCGATTCGACGGGTTAAGATTTCAATTGTTGACATGCATTCTTGCAATTGTTCGAGCTGTTCTTCAGTCATAGTCGAGTTTCTTCCAAATTAAGGTAGAAGTCAAGACATTCTTGATTTACTTTGAAAACGCTGGGGTCAAAAGGTTTAAGCGTCAAAGATTCAATGTCTTTACATCTGCTTAAGGCAACGTAAGCTTGACCACAAGAAAAAATTTCATTTAAAGATACATCAACATAATTTAAAGTCGATCCCTGGCTTTTATGACAGCTAAGTGCCCAACTGAGTTTTAATGGATACTGCTCTCTCCATGCAGAAATTTTATAAGTTATTTTCCCTTCGGAATTTATACTCTTTTCTTTGATTTCCCACTTCACGGGATCTATTCTTTGCTCACACCCATCCCTAAATCTTACCACGGGAGTTCTTCCTTCAAATTTAGTTACCACACCTATTGACCCATTAACAAGCGAATTTTCAACGTCTAAATTGTAAACCAGCATTACAGCGGCACCTATTTTTAGATTTAAAATTTTAGGAGCAGGACAACTTTTATCTAAAAAATTCTTTTGAAAATCCGTACCAAAATCACAAGAGTGATAAACCATTTCTTCTCCGGGTAATTTACTTAAGCTTTTTAAGTTAAAATTATTTACATCAACGTTTTTAGCAAATAGTTTTGTCGCCTTAACATCCTGAGGAAGATTCAATTTAGCATTAACCCTAGAATAAAGTAAACTTAAATCATCTAATTTACCAATTCTAATATTATTTAATAATTCTATAAATTTTGCATCAGATTGTCTGACTGGTTCTGTTAAATTAATAGTTTTAATTTTTGCTTCTTTCCACGCATCACTTGAAAATGCAAAAGAATCAATTTCTCCGCGGTTAATAATATTCGGTAATTGCAAAAAATCCCCGAGCAGTAAAATTTGCATTTGCCCAAATGAATCGGTATTATATCTGAAATATTTTGAAATAAGATCAACTTTATCTAAAAGATTTGCGCCACACATGCTTATTTCGTCAATTACGAGAATTTTTGTCATCCGTATTCTAGAAACGGCTCTTTTATTCTTTTTGACTTTTGTCTGAATTAACGTCGTCACGTCCTCTTGAGCCAACCCCATACCGAAAAACGAATGTAACGTTGAACCTCCCACATTAAGAGCGGCGACACCCGTCGTTGCGGTTCTGGCAACAAAAATTCCTTCTGCATCCAAAAAATTGCACAACTTGTTAACTATAAACGATTTCCCTGTGCCCGCGGGTCCGCTAAGGAATAAATTTTTACCTAGAAAAAATTCTTCCACAAATTTCGCTTGCCCGTTTGTTAATTTAACATCACCCAAATACTTTTGAAATTTTTCTAACGACATCTCAATATAATGGGCTCATTTAATTAAAAGTCAAGATAGCTTTTTGAATAAAATACACAAAATAAAATTTCTCATTGCTAAAATCAGAATGTATCCTATAATGATCAGGTTGGTGATAATTTACGCTTTGCCGTTTTACGGAGTCCTTTATAGGATAAGCTTCTCAGTCACTGAAACTTGATCACCGTAGAACGGTTTTTATTTAAGTTTAAAGCTTGACTTAATCTTCAAATAAGAGAAAATCTAAAAATGCGTAAAAGTGGTAGTCTTTTACGAGAAAAGGCGAAATTCCTTTTAAGGCTGGAGATAAAATAGCTCAAAGCTTTTCCTGAGAAACACCGATTTCAAACTGTAGGTGCGCCAAATGGGGGCATAGTAATACATCAAGGGCAAAGTACCAACTCTTCTTCAATGTGAAGAGTCCAAAAATCTCTAGAGAACAACTCTAGTGTCGGGGTCCAGCAGTGGTCGAAAGACAACCCCATTTGGTCAGACTCAATCAGTCTGCGAGTTTTGCACAGATCTCGAACGTTATAAAGCGCAATCAAATGAAGTCCAAGTCAAACGCAAGTTAATGTAAATTAATTTTTGTTTGCTTTGGACCCTTATAATTATTTATAAGTTTATTTAAAACCATCCATCGCGAGCCTACGGCGAGTATGTGCGAAGCACAGGCATTATAAAGTAAATAATAAGAAATATGTTACAAAACGCCGCGAGGAACGAGCAAGTTTTGAGCAAGTGAGCGAATGCGAACGCGCTAGGTGAGGAATATAATATTATATATGGCAAATGCCACACGGCCATATATGGCAATACATATTAAACCATAAATAACAAAAATATCCATATTTGCCATATTAAAATACTTGCCTCATTACCACATTAAGCCTCATTGTATTACTTGCCATACTGCAAAATCAATCAGATGGAATCAGCTCATACGATTTAGCCATTTTGCCGCTGATTAATCTTACAATATGTTTTATTTTGCAAGTTTATGATTTACGATTTGTGTTAGGTATGGAATCTGTGGAATTTGATTATATTTTATAGGAAAATATTCTTGATTAAATTCTTCTTCCACAAACCACCCTCCCCTACCCCTCCCTCCGCGATTTTGTCCGGAACGCTCTGGCGGCCCCGTGGCGGCGTTTTGATTGAGAGGGAGCTACAAAGACGCAGACAGCTAATCAAAGTGTCTAAAACAGGCGTTTACGAATTTCTGGCGACGAATGGCTCACGCCCCGCTACTGCCAAATCCGTTATCGGCGCGAACGGTTTCTTCTAATTTGTCCGTTTCAACGAAATCAACGTCATGATATTTCTCAAAGATTATTTGAGCAATTCTATCTCCTGCTTGGATGCGATGCGAGCCGGTCATTTGCGTAATCGACGTGAGAGGATTGGCTATTTTTGTCATTACTGAGTTGAAAGTCTCAATTAGCCAAAAAATTACATTGTTATTTCTCAAAAGGACCTTAATATTCCCGCGATAAGTTGAGTCAATTACCCCGCCTCCTACCGAAATACAGCTTTTGAATGCAAGCCCGGATCTTTCTCGGATGCTTCCATAGTAGCCATCTGGAATTTCAATACTTATTCCCGTATTAACATCTCTTTGTTCAAACGGTTTTAGAAGAACATTTTCAACGGAATAAAGGTCATATCCAGCATCTCCAGGCTTTTTAGTCGGAATATGGGCACTTGGATGGCTTTTAACGAATTTAATATTTAATTTTTCCATAGAATCATACTTTGACGATTTTTCCATCAATAAAAGCATCCATACCTAGAAATTGATCAAAAATTCTAACTGAAACATTTGCTTCATTAAAAATAATTTTAGAGTATTTAACGCTATTTTCCCATTTTTTCGTGTGAGACAGGTATCCAAATTGTTGATGGACAACGACTTGCATAATTCCAGATTGTGCGATTGATTTTGCACACTCACAACAGGGGTAGGTTTGAGTATAAAGTATTCCACCGTAAGTAGATACGCCTAGCCGAGCAGCGTTACAAATCGCGTTTTCCTCAGAATGAACTATTAAGCGATATTTAATAGTTCTATTTTCTAATCTTTTTGGCTGATCAATAACTCCTCGCGGAAAACCATTAAAACCAGAAGAAATAATTGAACCATTTTTTATTATTACGCTACCTATTTTGGTTCTATCCTTGCTTCGGGCAGCAGTAATGTAGACGATCTTCATGAAGCTCGTGTCTGCGGAAATATTATTCATAAATAAATCCTATCATTTTCCTCACCAAAAGTCAAGTTTTCACTCAAACAGCCCTTTTTACCGCTCGGTGAAATACCCCAAAAGAGCGAAATAAAACATAGTTGACTTTCTTTAATCCTTGAAGCATAATCTAGCTATGAATGTGACCGACGCCCGCCAATCCCTCTTAAAATGGTTTTCAGAACACGATTTTTTTAGTTTTAAACAATTTAAACAACTAATTCTCATCTCAGAATTTGAAGATGAAGAAAAAGCGGCAATTCGCGCTGGATTAAATAGTTTAGAAAAAGATTTAATAATTGACAAAGCAGAACACGATAAAAAAGAATATTGGATAATTAGGCAAAGTTTTCAAAATTTTATCCAGAACGTGGCAATTTCCCCGACTGTAGCCCTAGCCCTTTCAGAATTAATTAATGAGGTCGCGGAAAAAATTGGAAGTAAAGAATTAAGTGCCGACGCATCGAATATTAAGGAGAAAGATATTATAGCTCTTATTTCCATAATTTCTACATTAAAAAAGTAAAAATTGATCCAAGTCAAATTTCATTTCCCACGAAAATTATTCAAATGTAATATGGTAGCTTAACAAACCTATGGACAAATCTACAGCGAAAAAATCATCAAATAAAGATACTCACCTAAAAATCGAAAGAATT
>ERZ1292629.252-Hain-H43-01um-R1-252-length-57380-cov-6_pt1 | contig 57380 bp, 62 predicted proteins | sample MGYA00564399_ERZ1292629 | MGnify/ENA primary metagenome ERZ1292629 (study PRJEB36523, sample SAMEA6512636) | groundwater metagenome | collected 2019-01-08 | study: AquaDiva: Metagenomics assemblies of 32 groundwater samples
GAACCTACGACCGTTTGCTTAAGAGGCAACTGCTCTACCAACTGAGCTATGGGCGGACATTGGAGATATTGATTAAAAAGCACTATAACAAAATATTTTTATTTTAAAAATATTTTGCTTGTGCTCGGGGTGGGACTCGAACCCACAAGCCTTATCGGCAGAAGATTTTAAGTCTTCCGCGTATACCATTCCGCCACCCGAGCGTATTATTTTTTTAAAAAATAACTGTCAATCGCTTCTTTATAACCACTCGCGAAAGTATATTTCCCCGCCTCGTCTTTTGCAATCCATTTGTGTTCAACGTGTTCTTCGTTAAGGATAACATCACCATTTACATAATTGCATTTAAACCCTATTAAGAAGACGGAAACACCGCCGCGAGAACGACTCCTCCACACTCCTTCTATGTCTCCTATTTTTACGGTTATCCTCCCACATTCCTCAAATATTTCTCTTTTAAGAACATTATCAAGCGGTGTGTTTGATTCGGCTTCCTGTATGCGCCCGCCAGGCAGACCCCATTTGCCAAAATCATTGCCGCGGTCCGGCTCGCGAAGAATAAGAAGCTTATCGTTTTTGTTTATGAAAGCCTTTAAACCGACGTGAAAATTTTGATTTTTTTGCATCCGGAGGCGTAGGCGGGAATCGAACCCGCGCGTGTCGGTTTTGCAGACCGAAGCGTTACCACTTCGCCACTACGCCATAGAACAATTAATATATCCTAACATAGCGGTATAAATTCATTTTGCAAGCCTGCAAAATAATATATACTACTTCTTGACTTTTTACTATTTTTGTGATTAAGTTTCTCCGGATTAGTTTTTCTTTGACAACCCGTCCTCAAGGAGCCAACAATGGCTTGGTGGAAGATTTGGAAATCAAAACTTTCAGGATTTTGGAGTACGATTATTCTCGCCTGCAAAAAGGCAAAGGAGACGCCTGTGGCTGAAAAATCGAAAACTTCGCGGTTTTGGCTGGTAGTTGGGATTACCTATGGAGTGCTTTTTGCACTGGAAGCCGTGCTTTGGCTCGGCGGACACTTTGTGGAAGTCTTCGGAGAAAAATGGAACCGGGGCGAGGTACTTTTCCTCGCACAAGTTCTATACACATTCGCCAGTTTCCGGACCGTCAAGCCGACTGAACTCGGGGCAATTCTTTTGTTCAACCGGCCTGTCGCCGAAGTCCGTTCTGGTCTTGTGTTTGTTCCGTTGTTCATATGCCAGCTCCAAAAAGAAACCGCGCTGGTAATGCAAAAAGAACTCCCCGCCGATCCGGAACACATATTCCGTGAAGAAGACAAGAAAGAAGTACCTAAAGGGTTCTTCCCTCCAATAAGGATCCCTTTTGGGCATCCCAGTAAAAAACTTCCAAAAGGTTTGCCGACGGATTTTCTACCAGCCGAAGAAGACGACCCTCTCAATGTCCGCGTCACAGCAGAAACTGTTATTATCATCCGCATACGGATAAAAAAAGGAAGATATATAACGTTTCTGACCAGAGTAGGCAGTATGGTGGAAGCAATTCGGCAAATCCAAGATACCGCAGTAGCAATGGCTTTGCGTGAATTTGCCCAAGTTACACCGGCAATAGTGCTAAGAAATCTTCAGTACTACAACCAGATGTTGAAAAAAGAAATTCAGCGCTTGGTAGGAGAAATGGTGGGAGAATCTGATGTCGAGGAGGGAAACGACTGGGGTTTAACCATTCATGATGCACAGATAAAGCTCATCAATTTCCACCGTGACCTGAACACAGCCATCGGGAAAGTACCAATAGCCACCCTCGAAGCGAAAGCCACCGTGATAGGGGGAGACGCAGAAAGACAAAAACGTGAACTTCACGGCAGGGGCGACGCGGCGGCTGAACTTGCTGTTCTAACTAACAGAGCAGATGGTCTTGCGAAGATTAAGGGGTCGCTTGAGGTAAGCGCTGAAGCAGTAATCGGCACAGAAGCAGCACGAGCGATTACTTTGAACCCTGGCCAAAAAACAATCATTGCCGGCTCGGGTGGCTTCGCAGACTTGCTTGGTATTGGTACATCGCTCGGCGAATCTCTCAAGCAACAGCCGGATGGCGGTAGCACAGGGAGGAAATCATGAGTATCCTCTATATAGGTTTCCTCGTTCTTCTTGCGGCAATACTTATCTGGCAAGCGTCATCCACGGTCTCTGTGCAACGCCTGATGGAATATTTGCCTAAAGGAAAGGAGGGAGACAAGGCCGGCAAAGACAAGTGGAACTTGTTTGGCTCCCTCAAGGGGATTAGTGGCTTATTCACATTTCTCGCCATCTACCTCCTCTTCCTGTGGATGCTGTGGTTGTTTCAGGACGACGTTCCTCTCTGGAAGGAGTGGGCCGGCAACCGGAATCTCTTCCTCGCGAGCCAGGCGGCAATCATCGCCGTCGCGCTCACTTGGAAGTTCGGTTCCGGAGAAAAAGCGTTCTGGGTTGGGGTGCTTCTAATCGCACCGCTTGCCCTCTTCCTGGTTGGCAAAATGCCGACAACCGACCATGGGGAAAAATCAAAGGCGGCAAGCCGCGTCACGGTAATCCCTGTCGTAGCGGTGTTCGAAAGATGGTCGGAACAAGTAATCACCCCGCCATCTAGCTGGCTCCGCATAGAGCCGGAAAAGTGCATCCTGGTGAAAAACGTCAGGGAGAGAGTTTTCGAGCTCTGCCCGAGACAACCAACCCCGCTCGGCGACAACAACATTGCCAACTTCGCCTTCAGGTTCAAGGCAAAGCACCAAGGGGAAATGGTACCAACCAAGGTGTATCATGAACCGAAGTAGTTCTTCCCGTTTCCGAGAATTTGCGGAAATGGACAGAGGCAGGCGCAAGCTTGCCTTTTTCTTTTGTCCGGAAAAAACAAAATCCGGCCTTCAAGACCGGATTTTGTTTTTAATAATCAATTTCGTTTATCCTCTCGGAACCTGCACGCCAGGCGCGAATGTCCCTGTGATAAGCCCGATTATTCCGTAAACTCCTATCATTATGAAGAGCCCGATAATCCCCCATATCATGTGATTTTTACCTGTCTCTTTTTCAGTTTCATTGTCAGTATTTTTAATAAAAACGACAACCCCCCAAATAAAATACATGAGAGCAAGAGCGAAAAAGAGTCCTATCAGCGGATTTAGGATGTAATAGCTTACTCTGCTCAAAAAGCTATCAAACGGAGCAAGAGACTGCGCGTGCGCAATCGAGATAAATCCCATATATTTTTTCTACTTGCCTGTATGCGTTATTTATTCGCTTAATTAAATCCTTGGGATGTTCGGGATTATAGCTCCGCCGCCTTGCTGTATACCGAACGTATTGCCGATAAGCCCAACCAATCCCCATACGGATACCATGACGAAAAGCGCGATAATGCCGTAAATCATGGTCTGCTTGCCTTTTTCTTTATCTTCGCCACCTCCGCGGAGATATTCTACAAGTCCCCAGAAAAACCATAGGACGGCGAGAGAAATAAGAATCGGAACCAAATAACCGAAAATGTTGCTAACCGTCTGGAGAACCGAACCGGCATCTTGCGCGAGCGCGATGGCCGGAAGTATAAATGATGAACCTACTGCAAATACTTTTTTCATACTACAATAATTTATTAATGATAATAATTATAAACAATTTTGCCGGACATCGGAACGAAGCCGCGCCTGCCGCAAAAACTCCCCAATACCTCCATTTATTATACTACATTACGGCTTTCTTAAGCTAATGAAGCTGTGGATTCCTCCCCTGTTGAAATTATAATACGTCGGACCAGTAGCCACTCTTGCCGCCTCCTCCGGGAAACTGCGGCTGGCGGACATCAATACCGAATGTATTGGCAAGAATCCCCACTAATCCCCAAACGGCAACAATGACAAAAAGGGCGATAACCCCGTAAAGCATAAACATTCTTCCCTCCTCGCGTTTCCCGGGATCCTCGGCATTTCTGAGAAATTTTGCCGCGCCCCAAAGAAAAAATACGACGGCAAGGGCGACCAGAAGACGGATAATTGAGCCGGAGATGATATCGGTGATGCAATTTATAAAAGAAGTAATGGTTGAAAGAGAGCACACCTGGGCGTGAGCGACCTGAGGGATAAGAACTCCAAGAGTTACAAAATACAATGATATTCTCTTCATACTTTTATTATCTCACAATATTACTGATAGTGGCGCTTATCCCCAAAGATATGGCTTTGGCGGCAAGGAGAACCGCCACTCCTATGACTATGTAAAAAAATGAACGCTTAGCCGTTTCAAGCTCTTCTCGGTTACCGCGCGCTTTCACGAACATAAAACCGGCGTATATAAGGGCGAGTACGGCAATATAGCCGCCCACCTTGACCACCACGTCAAGAATCGCCACTATCAGAGTAGGAATGTCGTTTATATCCTTAAGGGGATTTTGTAATTTCGCGCCGGGGGTTCCCCCATATCCTTGGGCAAACGCCAAAATCGGCGCGAACAATGTAAAAATAGTTGCGGTAATTTTCCCTAAAAACTTTTTTGATGATTTAATTATTGCCATTATGGTTGTCTCTAAACATTATATTTAATTTTTCAACCTTTCAAAAGATTCACTCCTTGATACCCCAGCGTATTTACTATAAGGCTCACAATAAGCCATGCGGCAAGCATGAATATAAATCCGAGAACAACTTTGATAAAAATGTCTTTTGCGGAAGTAACTTTCCCCGGGTTCCCTCCGCTCGTGAGATATAGCCAGCCGGCATAAGCGAAAGCAACCGCGCCCAAAGACCCGCCGATTAAAATGAGGAATCGGATTATCCTCTGAGCCATGATGACCAGCTGGTCAAAATTACACGCCGGTTCCGGCGCGCCATTGGTATCAACCCCGCCGCACGGGACAAGCCCGGCGGCAAGCGCAAAAAGCGGCAAAAACGAAAAAATGGCGATAGTTATTTTTTTCATCATCTTATAAGTCTGGAAAGTTCCTCATTTGCCGTCATAACCGCCTCGGAAACGCGCGCGCTGCCGGATACCACGCTTTCAATCATCTCTTTAAAAATAGCATCGGTTAATTCCGGCATCGGGTCAAGCCAGGCGCGCGCCGTAAGAGCTGATTCATTGAAAAACTGAAGATACGAATTTTCGTTCTTCACGGCAAGCAAATCTCGGCGCGCGGGCGCTAAAAATAAATTCTCGGCTAGTTTTCCTGAAAACTGGGGCGCCGATATTTTAGTTGCCGCAAAAAAGGCCGCTTCCGGATTTTTTGCGGCCCGCGTTACTCCTATGGAATAAACCATGCCAAAATTTGTTTTGGTTGCCGAGCCGCGAGCTTGGGGCATAGAAACAACGTCAAAATTCAAGTGGGGATTTTTGGAGCGCATCGGCAAGAATTCCGACGCATAGCCGAAATAAAGTCCCAAGCGCTCCGCCACAAAACTATCGGTTGAATTTGAAAGCGATTTGTTCCAGGAATAAGTCGGTTTTACCGCGTCCGAAAATTCCGTAAAAAATCTAAGCGCTGAATCGGCCGGACGAACCGATACATTTTGAGTGGTTAAAATTGAAACTTTAGCCTTTTCTTCGCCGTAACCTGAAGCGCGTTCCACAATCCCCGCCCCAGCCTGAATAATAAGAGTGGCCAAAATATCTTTGGCGTGAGAAATATTTTTCCATTCCCCGAGCGCAACGGCGGAACTTGTGATATTGCCGGATTTATCACGCTTCACGATGCGGGGAACCATTGCCGCGAATTCATCCCAATACGACGGAGGCTTTGAAATTCCCGAGGAAGAAAAAATGCTTCTGTTCCAATACATAACCATCGGGTCAACATAAATCGGAAGCCCTAAAACCCCGTTTTTGGACAAAAAAAGTTCAGCCTCGTCAACGTAAGTATTCCTGAAATCCCGCTCCGAAAGCGAGCTGTAAGGAATCACGAATAATTTGTCGGCGTATTTGAAAGCAAAATCCTGAGAAAAAAAGAATGCGTCCGGGCCTTTCCCCGCGGCAAGGGCTTCTATAAAATCTTTGTCGAAATTCGCCTCTGATTTTTCAACATAAAAAATCTGAAGCCCGCTGTTTTGCCTGCCAACTTCCTCTATAAGTTTTAAAATTTTCGTTTGGGGAATTGTTCCCCAAATCACAACCTCGCCGGATATTTTATCGCTTGATTTAAAAATCGGGATAATTCCGGAAAATACAAAAATAGACGCGGCGGCCAAAAACCCGAAAACTACGAGAACAATAAGTTGAAATGTTGTTTGTTTCATAATTTAAAGCCGGCGCACGACGAACCCATAATGGAAATCTCCGGCGGAAATTTCGTTTGCCAAAGCAAACCCGTTATTCAAAAAAAGGGCTACGGCTTTATCTTTAGGAAAAACATCTTTATCCGCAGGCCCCAGTCCGCCGTAAGACGCCGACCAGTCCACGACAAGCGCCAGGCCATTTGGCTTCAACACCCGCGCCGCTTCTTTCGCCACGCCCTCCTTGTCTTCCGCCTGGAAAAGAACGTTTGAAATGATTACGCGGTCAACCGACTTCGCGGAAAGAGTAGTCCCGCCCACGGTTTCTATGTCTCCGCGTATAACTTCCACATTAAAAACCCCGCGCGCCGCCGCGTCGGATTTTATTTTCGGGAGAAGGTCGGACACCACCTCTATGGCGTATACATGCCCCGAACCGATAAGTTTTCCCGCCGCGATAGAGAAAGCTCCTGTTCCGGCGCCGAAATCGGCAACATGCATGCCTTCATTCAAAAAGAGATTTTTTATTATTTCTTCGGGAAGTACGAACGCCATATAAATATAAATAACCTACAACCAACAACTCACAACCAATGACCTACAATAATATGATACCTTATTTTACTAATTTTCATTGTTAGTTGTGGGTTGTCAGTCATCGGTTGTTGGTTTCTTAAAGGCAAGTGAGAGATGCTATGGCATCGCCTTCGCGGAGCTTCATAATGCGCACCCCCTGCGTCTGCCTTTTGAGCGACGGGATACTGTCGAAAGTAACGCGCACCACCTGGCTTTTCTTTGACATGGAAATAACTTCTTTTATCTCTTCATCCATAACGACCTTGCTCACCACAAGCTTGCCCGTCTTCGGCGTAATTTTCATGGTTTTTATGCCGGAACCGCCGCGGCGCTGAACTTTATATTCTTTAAGGGGAGTTTTCTTGCCGTATCCGTGAGACGACATGACCAAAAGAACTCCATTTTTATTTCCTCCCTTAACCACGTCGGCACCGACTATGCCGTCTCCCTTGCGAAGCGACATGGCTCTGACACCGGAAGCGCCACGCCCCATCTCGCGAGCGTCGGATTCTTTAAATCTTATGGATTGCCCGTTTTCGGTGGTTAAAATTATCTCGTCGCCTCGCTCGGTGAAAAGAGCCGACAAAAGTTCATCCCCGTCTTTCAGCTTTATGGCGATAAGGCCGCTACGGCGCACATCCTTGAAAGCGTCCGCCGCCACTTTTTTTATAATCCCTTTCTTCGTGACCATTACTAACGAGCATTTTATTCCCTTCATTGATTTCGTCATCGGAAGAATGGAGGTTACGCGCTCGTTACCGGCAAGAGAGAGAAAATTCATTATTGATTTTCCGCGCGTGGCGCGCCTTGCTTCGGAAATCTCGTACATTTTCATCTGATAAGCTTTCCCGCGGTCGGTAAAGAACAGCAGGTCGGAATGGGTACTGGTGTGAAAAAGTATACGGACGAAATCTTCGTCCTTGGTGTCCAAATCAACGACACCGACACCGCCGCGTTTCTGCGTGCGATATTCGGATGGGTCCGTGCGCTTGACGTATCCGCCTTCGGTGAAAACAAGAACCGACTCCTTTTCCGCCACCAAGTCTTCGTCGGATAAAATCTTGACTCCCCCTTTGACGATTTTCGTCCGGCGCGGGTCGGCGTATTTTCCGCGGATTTCCAGAAGTTCGCCTTTGATGACATTTAAAATTTTCTTGGGGCTTGAAAGAAGGTCTTTCATTTTCTTGATGAACTCTTCTATTTCATGAAGTTCGTCTTCAATTTTCTTGCGCTCAAGTCCGGCAAGTTTTTGCAATTTCATTTCCAAAATCGCCGTAGCCTGAAGCGCCGAGAATTTGAATTCTTTCATCAAGTTAACGTGCGCCGCGCCGGTATCCTTTGAGGCTTTGATGGTCTTTATGATTTTATCTATGTGGTCTAAAGCTTTTTTGAGGCCGAGCAATATGTGTTCGCGCTCTTCCGCCTTTCTCAAGTCGTAAATTGTACGGCGGCGCACAACATTTTCGCGGTGCTTTATAAATTCCGAAAGCATCCCCTTAAGAGAAAGCGTCTGCGGCGTGCCGTCAACGAGAGCGAGCATGTTGAAATGGAAAGCCGATTCAAGTTCGGTGTGTTTGTACAAATAATTCAAAACTTTCTGCGGCTCAGCCCCTTGTTTCAATTCCACGACAATGCGGATGTCTTTTGTCGATTCGTCGCGGATATCGCGTATGCCGTCAATCCTTTTCTCGCGAACAAGATCAGCCATGTGGACAATCAAATCGCTTTTATTAATGCGGTAAGGAATGGAGGAAACGATTATTTCGTATTGCCCGTTCTTTTTTTCCAGAATTTCCGTTTCGCCGCGGCAGACGATTCCTCCGCGTCCGGAAGCGTACGCATGTTGCAAATCCTTGGCGCCGAAAATTATTCCGCCGGTCGGGAAATCAGGGCCGGCTATGAATTGAGTCAAATCTTCAGTGGAAGCATCCGGATTGTCTATGAGGTGCGCGGTCGCGTCCAAAACTTCCCCCAAATTGTGCGGCGGGATGGAAGTCGCCATGCCGACGGCGATGCCTAACGTTCCGTTTAAAAGCAAATTGGGAACCGCCGCGGGGAAAACTACCGGCTCATTGCGCGTGGCATCGTAGTTGGGGCGCCATTCAACGGTCTCCTTTTCAAGGTCACGCAAAAGTTCGCTTGCGATGCGCGACATTTTCGCTTCGGTATATCGCATGGCCGCGGCATTGTCTCCATCTATTGAACCGAAGTTTCCCTGGCCGATAATCAGAGGGTAACGGTGCGAAAAATCTTGCGCCATTTTCACCATGGCATCGTAAACCGCCGTGTCGCCGTGCGGATGGTATTTACCCAAAACTTCACCGACAACCGCCGCCGACTTCCTTGATTTTGCGGAAGCCGTAAGCCCCAACTCCTGCATGGCGTAAAGAATTCGCCGGTGCACCGGTTTTAAGCCGTCTCTGACGTCCGGAAGAGCGCGGGAGGTGATAACCGACATGGCGTAGTCAAGATAAGACACCTTCATTTCGGAGCTTATATTGACGCCGATGATATTTTTTCCAATATCCCCTGTTTCCGGCGGGGTCTTGTCTTCTTTTTGAGCCATATTTATAGACCTATTTTAGCACATTGGCTATGATTTTAAAAGCGATTTTAGGAGGTTATTTCCCCTGAAAAACCCTTATTATTCCCTCTTTTAAGCTCCCCCAAATAGACTTCAAATCGCCGCCAAAAATTTCCGACGGCGCCGCGGCCCTTACGGCGGCAACGTTACCCGAGGAAGGCGATAATTTTTTAATTGAAAGCCAAGAAGAAGCAATGATTATGGTAAAAACAGGAACCAAAATTATGAGAATTTTCCGGCGCACGTGTTCCGGTTTTTTTTGCAAATGTTCGATATATTTTTTCATGGCATTAATGTTCCTTGTTTAAAAATTAAAAATTTAAAATTAAAAATTATCACGCCGACGGAGTAAGGACGATTATTTCTCCCTCCATCCCTTCTATGTCTTTTTGTTTTACGGTGAATTTATCAAGCGGCTCCGCCTTTTCCGCGCCGCCTTCTTTCAGGAATTTTTTAAGCACCGCCTCATCTCCATAATCCATGGGAATAATAACTTTCGGCTCTATGGATACCGCGATACTGTAAGCGTCCGCCGGACTAAGGACTCCCTCGCCGCCAATAGGCACAAAAAGAATATCCACGCCGTCTATGGCTTCGCGCGACTCCGCCGGCAGGGCTTTTGAAGAAAGCGCTCCCAAAAAACAAATGTTCATTTTGTCCACCGAAAGGGTGTAAATGGTGTTTATTTTTTTGCCTGCCTGCCGTGGCACCCCCGGCGCAGGCAGGCCGTCGCCCGCCGAAGATTCCGAGGGAATTCCTCTTATGAAAATTCCTTTTGTTTCGTATTCTCCCGGGCCGGAAAGAATCAGCGGATTTTTTTCGCCGAAAGAAACCTGGTCGGCGCCGTTGTAATCTTCGTGGTTTACGGTAATAAGCGCGATGTCGGCGCCGAAGCGCGAAGTTTTCAATTTGGAATCCTTGCTGATCGGATTAAAAGCCAAAACGGTGTCGCCGACTTGAACTTTGAAAAATTCCTTGCCGAAGTAAGTGATGATCATAGGGAACAGTATACCAATAACAAATAACTAATAACAAACACCGGATGATGGGGTTGACTTGACAAAAATAGTGTGGTTTTGGTATAATACCCTATAGAAGTAAGGTCCTGTTCGGCTGTCCTAAAAAAGTCGAGCGCTGTTCGTTGCGAAGGAGGTGTATGGAGAAAGAGAAACCCAGCGGCACCGAGTGCACCAATAATGTCAACTTCGGCAAGGGCAACACCATCACGTTCGGCAAGACGGCCGTCGCCGCCGGCGCCAATTACCAGGGCATGACCACGGCGCCAGCCTGACCGGCAGCAACCGCAGTAAACCGCCGCCCCAACACGGGACAGCCAGAGGGGATGGCGGGCAGTAGCCGCAGGAAACCGCCGCCCCAACACGGGACAGCCAGAGGGGATGGCGGGCAGTAAGCGCGCTCGGACGAGCATTTCGACATGGCGCGCTCTACGCGGGCGGGGCGGCGGCCAAAAGCCAGCCGCCCCGCCCGGAGAGTGTTTTTCTCCCCTATACTCGCGAAAACACAAAGAAGGAGGAATCCACGCAAAATCCCGACTCATCAAAAGCTCAGTCTTTTGGCGGGGAAGGATTCGTGTAGGTGCCTGCGGGCGCCGAGCATAAAAAGCCACTTCCCTACGGGCGGGGGAAAACGGGAAAGGTAGTGGCCTTCCTAAATAAAAGTAGCTAACCAACGCCTAGGCGGTACCAAATCAGAACACGGTGCCGCCTTTTTCATTTGACCCCGTGAAATTTAAATAAAGATTTTACCTAATTCCTAACTCCTGCCAACTAATCCCTTACCATTGACCTTATTCCCCCATTTCTATATACTCGGAACACATATTTAACAGCGGATGTTTAGGATAACCTCCCGCTTCATCCCGCCAACGGCGGGACAAGGCGGGAACCCTGAGCACACACAAATCCGCCTTGGGCGGATATTTTTGTTTTTAAGGGGAAAAACCAAAGAAACAACACGAATAAAATATGGCAGATTTACTAAAACGAATAAAAAAAGGGCTTTCCATCGCCGATGAAAAAGAAACCGCGAAAGAAAGCGCCAAGAAAACCGAGAAACCAAAAAAGGGGGAAGTTGTAATGGCCGACGGACCGATGAAAGATATTCTCGAAAAAAGCGCTCGCTCGCCGGAAGTTGAAGATTTGGTGGAAGGACCGGTCATCGCCGTTGAAGGCGGCGCCGTTTACGTTGACCTTCATCCTTTCGGAGTCGGAATAATTTACGGGATGGAATACATGAATGCCCGCGATGTCATAAAAAAAATAAACATCGGCGACATCGTCAAGGCGAAAGTAGTTGAGAAAGAAAATGAAGACGGTTATGTGGAGTTGTCGCTCAAAGAGGCGCGCCAAGCTCTTATCTGGAGCGAGGCGGACATAGCAATCCGCGAAAAGCGCGTCATTGACGTTTTGGTGAAAGATGCCAATAAGGGGGGTTTGATAATGGAATGGCAAGGCATACAGGGATTTCTTCCCGCTTCGCAATTGAAATCAGAGCACTACCCGCGCATAGACGACGGCGATAAGGATAAAATTTTAAAAGAATTGAAAAAACTCGTGGGGGAGCGCCTTTCCGTATCAATTATTTCCGCTTCGCCCAAAGAAGGAAAACTTATTTTCTCCGAGAAAGATTTGGACCAGAAAGACCGCGGCGAAATCATTGAAAAATATTCTCTGGGCGATGAAGTTGAGGGAATCGTTACCGGCATAGTTGATTTCGGCATCTTCTTAAAAATCGAGGAGGGGTTGGAAGGACTCGTGCACATTTCCGAAATTGATTGGGGGCTTGTTGAAGACCCCAGGGCGTTATTTAAGGTTGGCGACAAAGTGCGCGCCAAAGTGATTGAAATAAAAGACGGCAAGATTTCCCTTTCCATAAAATCGCTTAAGGAAAATCCGTGGAAAGAAGCGGAAAATAAATACAAGAAAAGCGATACGGTTAAAGGTGTTGTTATAAAATTCAACAAACACGGCGCGCTCGTATCAATAGAGGAAGGAGTGGCGGGACTTGTCCATGTTTCGGAATTCGGTTCCGACGAAAAATTGCGCGCGGCGCTTGAGCTCGGCAAGACCTACGATTTCCAAATCACTTTCTTTGAACCGAAGGAGCAAAGAATGACGCTCACGTACGGAGAAAAGAAATAGAGAAAACCAACAACTCACAACAAACAATTGACAAAATCCATACAATGGTGGTTTTTGTTGTAAGTTGTAGGTAGTGGGTCGTCAGTTTAATGCATTCATTGCTTTTTCGCGGCCCTCGGTAATAAGTATTTTAATTGCTTCAATTACTTTTTTACTTAATTTCTTAATTACTTCCGCTTCTTTCGGTTTAAATTTACCCAGAATGAAATCGCCGACGGCTTTGTCCCCTTTCGGTTTTTTTGTTTTTCCCGAGGGGGTTGCGGGTGAAATGCCGATGCGCACGCGAATAAACGCTTCCGTTTTGATACCCCTTTTGATTGATTCAATTCCTTTGTGCCCGCCGCTTCCGCGGTTAAAAGATATTTTCATCGCGCCCAAAGGCAAGTCTAAATCATCGTGAACGACGATAAGAGATTCGGCGGCTTTTTTTGATTTAACAAATGCTCCCACGCTTAAGCCGGACTTGTTCATGAAAGTCTCCGGAAGAACGAGAACTGCCTTCTCCTTGCCAACTTTGCCGGCGGAGATGAGCGAACGCGATTTTTTGTCGCTCTCCCATTCAGAAAAGCACAATTTTTTGCGAAACGCCTCCAGTATCATGCGTCCGGTATTATGCCGCGTATTTTCGTATTCTTCGCCCGGGTTTCCGAGGCCGATTATTGTAATCATAAATTCTGCCTGCAATTATTCTTAATAAAGCAAAAACCGAGCGGCGCCCGGTTTTTGCCAAAGATTATTTTTGTTCCCTAATCCAATTCGGGTCGTCCATTCTTCTTTTAAACTCTTCATCCTCTTCCCTAGGAGTTAAAACAACTCCTGATTCGTCCGTTAAGGGTTCATTTCTGCCTTCTACGGTACCAGACATTTTTTTCTCCGTTTCGTCTTTTTCTCCGAAAAATTTTTCAAACATTTTCGCGTTTTTATGGCTGTTAATCTATGCTTAATTATACACTACGGGGGAAATTATTTGCATAGCCCCATTCTTTCCCGTAAGATATATGCACCATGAGCGAAAATACGGAGAAACCGATAGAGTTTCCGCAAGAAAATAAAAATGGCGGGAAGCATTGGTTCCGTGAAGCGCTTGAACTCGCCTTTTTCGCTCTTCTCATTGTATTGCCCATCCGCCTTTTCATCGTCAATCCATTTATTGTCTCCGGCGCATCAATGGTGCCGACGTTTGAAAACGGAGAATACCTGATAATAGACCAGGTTTCGTACCGTTTTGAGGAACCGAAACGCGGCGATGTGATAGTTTTCCGCTATCCCAAAGACCCGTCAAAATTTTTCATCAAAAGAGTCGTGGGGCTTCCGGGCGAAACGGTTGAAGTTAAAAATGGAACGATCTCGGTTGAAAAGTCCGGCGAGAATAAATCTGCCGCTCTTACCGAACCGTTTATAAAAAATAAATCAAACGACAACGGAACATACGCGCTGGGAGAGGGCGAATATTTTGTAATGGGCGACAACCGGATTTCAAGTTCCGATTCGCGAGTATGGGGAATGCTTGACCGCAAACTCATCGTCGGGCGCGCGCTTCTGCGCCTTTTCCCCGTGACGGAAATATCTCTTTTCCCCGGAAAATATAATTATTCTCTTTAATCCGACATGAAAAAATCAATGAAAAAAGAAGCTCTGCAGTCACCGAAAGGAATGCGCGATATTCGTGACGGGGAATATTACGACTATCAGGGAATTTTTGAAAAAGCGCAGGAAGTAGCGATTTACTACGGATTCGAACCGATTGAACTTCCGATAATTGAACACGAGGAAGTCTTCACTACGGGAGTAGGGGTCGGAACCGACATCGTGGAAAAAGAAATGTATTCAATAAGAACCAAGGGTGGCGACAGGCTGGCACTCCGCCCGGAAGGAACCGCCGGCATAATGCGCGCTTATATTGAACATGGGATGCAATCTCTCCCCCAGCCGGTTTCTCTTTATTATTACGGCCCGTTCTTCCGCCACGACAACCCCCAGCGCGGCCGCTTTCGAGAATTCAGGCAATTCGGGTTGGAAATGCTGGGCACCGAGAAAAGCATAGCCGATGCCGTCATCATAAGAACGATTGTCACCATACTTGAGGAAAGCGGATTTAAAAATGTAACCATTGTCATAAATTCAATCGGCGATAAAGAATGCCGCCCGCGTTACATAAAAGAATTGCAGGGATATTACCGCAAACACACCGAAGAAATTTGCGCGAACTGCAAGGAGCGCCTGAAAGAAAACCCACTCCGCCTGCTTGATTGTAAAAACGAAAAATGCGTTACCTTCAAAGAAGGCGCGCCCGATTCCGTGGCATATCTATGTTCCGCCTGTAAATCACATTTCAAAGAAGTGCTTGAATATCTGGAAGAAATGCATATTCCGTACCACATAGACAAAACTCTCGTCCGCGGCCTTGATTATTACACCAGAACGGTGTTTGAAATAAAAGAAACATTGCAGGAACCGGCCGAAGGCGAGGTAGCAAAAGAGCCGCTCGCCATAGCCGGCGGAGGGAGGTACGACTATCTGGCGCGCGCTCTCGGGAGCAAGAAAGATATCCCCGCAGTCGGATGCACGATTGGAGTAGACCGTGTGATTCTTTCGCCAGACCACAAAAAACTCACCCCGCGCATTTTGAAAAAACCGAAAGTCTGTTTTATCCAGCTCGGGTTTGAAGCAAAATTAAAAAGTCTCGCCATTATAGAAATTCTCCGCAAGGCGCGCGTGCCTATCGCCCAGTCGCTCTCAAAAGATAGCCTTGGCGCCCAGCTCGCAACCGCGGAAAAAATGGGGGTTCCCTATTCAATAATTTTCGGGCAGAAAGAAGCGGTGGAAGGAACGGTGATAGTGCGCAACATGATGAACCGCTCTCAGGACACCGTCTCCATAAAAGACCTGCTGGAATATCTGAAGGAACTTAAGTAAGCTAACCAAAAAGCATCTTCGCAGCCACATAGGAACTTCCTATGTGGCTACTATGTGGCTAAATCTTCAAAGCTTGACTTTTTTAGTAATATAAGTTTAAATATTAAAGTATAAGTCCTTTTAAGGAGAGCGGTATGCGCACTAAAAGTGGGAGAACGGAGGCGGAATTTACCGCCTTTGAGAGAAGAGTCAAAAAGGCTAAACTTGCTTCGGCAAGGCGCCTAGAGAAAATCATCGGGAACGCTCTTAACAATAATATCCCCCTTGATTTGGTGATCCAGGGGGAAAAAGGAGAACCAAAAGAACCATCTCCGGAACTCCTCGAGGCCACGGGGTATCTTGGACAACTGAACGCATACGGCCACAATGAAAGCCTTCTTCACGTCGTTCGGTTTTCCGAACTGAAAAAGAGGGCGGGAAACGGCCACCTCAAGGTCATGCTGTCCGATGTATCTCCGTATGCCCTTCGGTGACGTGAAAGATGGAGAAAGAGTGCCGGCCGCCTGTAATTCCAGGCGGCTTTTTGTTTGCCAAAAAAACCTTATCGTGATAAGGTTTGTTGCAATTATGAACGTAAACGTAGAAGTAAGAAAGTCGGGGAACGAAAATGCTTTGGGGCTCCTGCGCCGCTTTACGCGGCGCGTCCAGGAATCCGGCGTTCTTCCGCGTGTGCGCTCCATGCGCTACAGCGACCGCCCGCTCTCAAAATTCAAGCGCAAAAAAGGCGCCCTTAAGGTCATCGGCCGCCGCAAAGAATACGAACGCTTAAGAAAACTCGGCAAACTCCCGCAAACGAAAAAAGGGCGCCGCCGCTAGGGCCAGCATGGTCAAGACTACTGCCAATCTCTCAATCACGAATACTGTGAAAGGCAAGCTTCCCCGCTTGCCTTTTTTGAAACTGAAAAACGCGATTCTCGGAGAAAAATACGAGCTTTCGGTTGTTTTCGTTTCCCCCGAAAAAGCGAAAAAATTAAACCTTGCGCACCGCGGGAAAAATAAGCCGGCCAATGTTCTCTCGTTTCCCCTATCAAAAAACAGCGGGGAAATTTTCCTCTGCGTTCCGGAAATAAAAAAGTCGGCAAAAGATTTCGACCGCCAAGGCGGCAGGCTCGTCGGTTTTTTCTTTATTCACGCCCTCGTTCATTTGAAAGGAAACCGACACGGTAGTACAATGGAAAAAACTGAAGAAAAATTTAGAAAGGTTTTCGACATATAAATATAAAGGAAGAATGAGGAATATCACTGTCGGCATAGATGTTGGCACACAGTCAAGCCGCGTCATAGTTGGAGAATACGAAAATGGCCACAAATTTCCGGCCATTATAGGCATGGGCGTTGCCGAATCGCGCGGACTCCGGCACGGATACGTCATGAATCGCCAAGAAGCGCGAAAAAGCGTGGAAAGAGCCGTACGGGAAGCGGAACGCGCCTCCAAAATAAAAATCAAGAGCGCTTTCGCCTCAATCGGCGGGATTAGCCTGGATTCGGTAATGGGGACCGGCTCCGCGGTTATATCCAAGGGCGACGGCGAGGTTACCGAATTGGATATGAAAAAGGCCGTAGCCGACAGTGAGAAATCATTGGGGACGCTGGAAAACCGCCGTATTCTTCACACCATCCCCGTAAAATGGAAGTTGGACGGAAAAGAAATATGGGGGCGCCCGGCTGGCATGCACGGACTTAAACTGGAGGTCAAAACCATGTTTGTCACCTGCCTGAAACAGCATTTGGACGACTTGGTTGAAATCATTGAAGACGCTGGCGTTGAGGTCGCAGACGTGGTCGCCTCCCCCATATCCGCCAGCTTGGTCACCTTAAACAGGCGCCAGAAAACGGCAGGCTCTGTTCTTGTGAACATTGGCGCCGAAACGGTTTCCATGGTCGTCTTTGAAAATGACACTCCTGTGTTTTTGCACGTTTTTCCGATAGGCGGGACCGACATTACGAACGACATCGCCTTGGGATTAAAAATTCCGATAGAAGAGGCGGAGGAAATAAAAACCGGAGGACTTGATTCATCGAGTCGGCCGCGCCGCAAACTTGAAGAAATAATCGAAGCGCGCTTGATTGATATTTTTGAACTCGTTGAAACGTATCTGAAAAAAATCGGGCGGAGCGGCCTTCTTCCGGCCGGCATCGTCATAACCGGCGGCGGCGCGCAGATTTCTCTCATTGAAGAGCTCGCTAAAAAAACTCTGGATCTGCCCGCTCGCATCACCACCCCCGACCTTCTTGAAAACTCAAAGGGGAAAGTTGGCGACCCTTCATGGGCGGTGGCATACGGACTTCTCATGATTTCAGACCGGTCGGCGCATAACGGCGGCGGATTACTGGGCGAATTCTTGAAGAAAACAAAGGCGATTCTGGGCTCTTCGTTAAAGGAACTTTTGCCGTAAAAAGGGAGTGTTTTGCGGAGCTGGTTTTTCTGCTATGATGCATTTAAATTAATCAATAATTACTGTCATGCCAAAGCTAAATCCGGAAGTAGAAGCATTCGCCAGAATAAAAGTTGTCGGGGTCGGAGGTTCGGGAAAAAACGCTCTCAATTACATGGTCAACTCCAAAGTGCGCGGAGTTGAATTCATCGCGATGAACACCGATACGCAAGACCTCCACAAATCTCTCGCGCAGAAAAAAATCCACATTGGAAAAAATTTAACGAAAGGTCTCGGTTCGGGAATGGATCCGGAAATAGGCAAACGCTCCGCCGAAGAAACCAAAGAAGAAATCCAGGATGTTTTGAAAGGCGCCGACATGGCCTTCATCACCTGCGGGATGGGCGGCGGCACAGGCACCGGAGCTTCCCCCGTTATCGCGCGCATCGCCAAAGAACAGGGCATTCTTACCGTCGGAGTCGTCACCAAGCCGTTCTTTTTTGAGGGCCAACAGCGCATGAGGCTGGCTGAAAAAGGCATAGAGGAGCTGGAAAAAGAGGTTGACGCGCTTATCGTAATACCGAACGACCGCCTGCTTTCAATAGTCGATAAAAACACCAGTTTAAGGAACGCTTTTGCCATTTGTGACGAGGTTTTGCGCCAAGCGGTTGAAGGCATTTCCGAGCTGATTACCGTCCCCGGCATCATAAATGTGGACTTTGCCGATATCCGCGCCGTTATGTCCAATACCGGTCCCGCCTTGATGGGAATAGGACGCGCAATCGGCGAAAATCGCGCCGTTGAAGCGGCGACGGCGGCCATTAATTCTCCTCTCCTTGAAATCTCAATACACGGGGCCAAGGGAGTTCTTTTCGCCATAGCCGGCGACGAGAGCATGACCATGCATGAAGTCCAGGAGGCGGCGAAAACAATCACCGAATCAATAGACAAAGAAGCAAAAGTAATTTTTGGCGCCATTCATGACGATAAATTAAAGAAAGGCGAGATTAAGGTTACCGTCATCGCTTCCGGGTTCCCGAATAATATCCCGAAGAAAAACTCACTTTTCGGGCTCGGCAAGGAGCGCGAAGAGAAAAAAGAAGAGCGCAAGGAAGACCGGCGGGACATTTTACCGGCGTTCGTAATGACGCCTTCGTCTGAAGCAATTAAAAAAACTGCGGAAAAAGAAAGGGGCGAAAAAACAAAAGAAAAAAGGGATATAATCATTGACGACAGCGTGATGGACGAAAGCGACGAATGGAGCGCGATACCGGCATTTCTTAGACGCGGCAAAAAATAAAATGAGTAGTTGGTAGTTTTTAGTGAGTAGTTTATATAGTAAGATTCATGCTTATTGCCGATTACCTAAAAACCAAAAACTGCCCGCCTGCGCGTACACGCGGGCAGGAAAAACTAAAAACTTATGTTTGATTTGATTATCATCGGCGGGGGTCCCGCGGGCGCGTCCGCCGGAATTTACGCCGCGCGCAAAAAATTAAAAACCCTCCTTATAGCGAATGAATTCGGCGGCCAGTCTGTCGTATCGGACGACATACAAAACTGGATAGGCACGGTTTCCATTTCGGGAATTGATCTGGCAACCCGATTGAAAGAGCATCTTAAGGCCTATGCCGGCGATTCGGTGGCAATTGAGGAAGGAGAAAAAGTGGTTTCAATAAAAAAAGATGGCGGCGGATTTTCCGTTTCAACTTCAAGCGGAAATTCCTACGTGACGAAAGCAATCCTTGTTGCCGCGGGCTCGGGAAGAAAAAAACTCGCCGTACCGGGGGCAAATCGCCTTGAACACAAGGGAATAACTTATTGCGCTTCCTGCGACGGGCCGATTTTTGAAGGGCAGGATGTCGCCGTTATCGGCGGGGGCAACGCCGCGTTTGAAACCGCCGCTCAACTTCTTGCCTACACCAAAAGCGTCATACTTTTGAATCACAGCCGCGGCTTTAAGGCCGACCCTGTATCGGTAGAAAAAGTTCTGAAAAATCCGCGAATGAAAGCGCTTGAAAATGTTGATGTAATAGAAATAAAGGGCGACAAAATGGTAAGTTCTCTTGTTTACCGCGACAAAGGCACGGGGGAAGAAAAAGAACTTCCGGTAACCGGAGTTTTTGTTGAAATCGGACAAACTCCGAACACTGATTTCGTAAAAGATATTTTAGAGCTTGATGAATACGGGCGCATAAAAATAGACCCGTGGACGCAAATCTCTTCCACTCCCGGAATCTGGGCGGCGGGAGACGCAACAAATGTCCGTTACCACCAGAACAACATCGCCTCGGGCGACGCCGTACGCGCCATTGAAGACCTTTATCTCTACCTCCACGCCAAATAAAAAATTCCAAGGGCATCCCTTGGAATGAATATTATTCCACTATTCGCGCGAATTAGAGAATACACTCAGACTGCACCTTCTTTTTTCAATAGTTCCAGCTTGAGGCGCATTCCCCTGTTGTAATCTCCGATTTTCCCGTCGGAACGTACGACTCTGTGGCACGGGATTTTCGGGTCGTGATTTTTATTTAAAATATTTCCCACCGCGCGGTAGGCCTTGGGTCTCCCCGCCTTTTTCGCGACTTCCTTGTAGGTTAAAGTTTTTCCGCGCGGGATTTTGCGGACGACAGAATAAACTTCTTCCGAAAAAGATTTCATTTCTTCAGCAAATCGGCGCTGGTTTTTGTCATAGGTAAACAAACAATTTCTGCACAATTTAATTTTTCTTCAGTTTTTCAGCTACTACGCCCAGCTTTTTCGGCCATTTTCTCGGGTCGGTTGTGTCTATTTCCGCCAGGAACTTTACGGGTAGTTTTTTAAGCAAAAACTGGCCGCCGCCTTTTTCGGTCCAACGATAATGCCACGGCAGGCGGCGCGAGTGTTCCCTTACGGCAATAACGGCGTTTTTGAAAATATCGGTTTTAGAGTTATAGCGGGCGTGTATTATGCGCTCAATCATCGTGTCGCGGTCGCAGACCAAGCGCAGGTAAATAACCCGCGCCCGAAAATTTTTCGCGAAACGCTCCAATTTTTTTCGCTTGTTCTTGTCGGCAAAGTCAGAGTCAAGAATGGCGTTGCCGCCGGCGCGGAGAATTTTGCCGAGCATGGCATACCCGATTTTAGCCGTGGTTTCCGGAGTAAAACCACTCCCTTTCTCGCGGAGGGCAACTCTGATTTTGTTGTTTTCAATAACACTCCAGCCAAGTTTTTTCTCCAAAGCGCTGGCGATTGTGCTGTTGCCCACGCCGGTTACGCCAACTATGGCCACCACGACCGGATTGTTGGTTTTTTGGCCCGAAACGCGCGCCGATTGTACAAATTCTTCTTCAATCTCCCCTAATGTTTTTTTAGACATGGTTTTATTATTAAATAATTTATTTTTTAAGTAAATCGGCGCGGAGAAACATTATTCCGAGAATGAGGAAAATGGCCGCTTCAAGCCAGTTTTCTTTTTGAATTGCTTCAATAAGGGCGAGGCCAAAGAAGAGGAGGAAGATGGTGAGGTTGGGTAAATTGAATTTCATTCTATTACGCCGGTAATGGCGAGAAAGCCGATAGCCATTAAAAATGCGCCGAGTATCCTCATAATGACATAAGTGCGGGCGCTCGGCACCATTTTGGCCAGCTAGTCTTTTAGCTTGATTCCTTGTGCCGCGACCCTCCGTGCGTTCAGTCGACTTTCTCCAGCAATTTTCTCTAGTGCCTTGACGGCTCTTTCGGAAATAGAGCCTAGTTCTTTGCTGGCATCTGACTCTTTTCGATTTAACTGCAAAGCGCCTCTAATTACCCGATGCATTCGATCTCCTTTTTCGCCCTTGAAGATCTTATAAAAGTCGTCCGTCGATAACTTATCAATAAGTTCCTCGTCTTCCAGACTCCACCCGCGGTTCATCACCATGGTTTCTAGAACATCTGCGGGGTTCCTATTGTCTACGAATTCTGCTCTCTTCTTTCCGAACTCACGGAGAATGTCGGGGTCTTTAATATTCCGACTAAAATGATCATTTTTAAGATCGAAAAGTTCTTTTTCGGACCCGCGTTCATCTATATATTTCTTAATGAGTTCCGCCGCTTCTTTTTTTCGGTCAAATTCCTTTAAGGTACTGATGGTGCCCTCCAAGTTAGATGGGCTAATCACTTTAATATTTTCTAAAGATACTTTAAAAATTTGATCCATTACGCCACTTTCATTATCGTCGAAAGAGCCGTGATATAGATCCCAAGTGTCATGAATTACCTGTTCTTGCTTATTTTTCGTGACTCCCTGGCGCTGTTTTTCAGCAGCTGCGAGTAAAACATCTTTGTCGAAAATACCACTTTGAACAGCGTCATAAATAACTAAATCGAAATCATCTACATTCCCAAATTTATATTCTGCCATTAGGGCTTTCCATCTTTGGTCGTCGGCGGTTGCCTTCTCTTTATCGAGAAAAAGCCCAAGAAGCCGACTTATATTTGTTAGAAAGTCAAAAGGTGGTGGTTCTTTATCTTTTTGATATTTTGACCAAGCAAAAAGAGTTGATGAGTGAATGGCTTGATATAGCAAATCTGCGTATTTATCTTTAAGAATCTCCTCTAACCTAAAGGCGATTTTCTCTATCTTTTTTATTACGCGAATATTGATTACCCCCAGAGTTAAACAGTGGCGGTGAAGGTCTTTCTTTATTCCCTCAGGTTGTGGAAAAACTATATCAGCCGCTTCTTGTGGGGTTGGACTAAATTGAAGGTCCTCATCTATAACTTTCTCAAATTGCTTGTCAAAAACAGCCCTCTGTTCTTTATCTATCTCGTCTTTGTTGAGAAGTAGGACAACCTTGCAATGGCGCTGCTCCTTCAAAAAAGAAATTAGACCAAAAACATCCATAACATCCAAACCATTCCCAGCTCTTTCTAGGTCGTCTATACAAATCAGCTGCTTCCCGACAAAGTAAAAAAGAATGCTTTCAGTCAGCCCTATATAGCCTTGAACAATAGGCAACTGACTTAGTCGAGAGATCACTAAACGTGTCCGCCTCAGAAAAGTCTCGCCCGTGTTTTTTAATTCAAAATCTTCCCATTCTGGATCTTCGCCAATTTTTTCAACTGGTTTGGTCGCTTCGTATAATGCGTACTTCAGTTCGTTAAGAGACTTTAGGCCAAAAAGAGATACGTAGGCATATCGCTTTAAACCTATCCTTTCAGCATCTTTTGCACTCTTTAAGAAATAGTTCCAACTGTAGGTCTTACCTACACCCCACTTACCACTAATGCAAAAAATTTCTGATTCCGTACCTGAAATAAATCGCCCTATTTCTTCCTTGACTAGTTTTATAGACACACAGGTATTTTACTCCGACTCAATTTACGTGGTCACAAAGAATTTAATAATACTCTAGTTTTTGGCCCCGTAGAACCGACTTGCTCCAGGTTATATTTCTTTTGAAGACGCTTGACGGCTCTTTCGGTTGCAGGACCAAAGTAACCCGTTATTGAACCCTCTGGGTATATTTCAGGATAACGGGCGAGAATCTGCTGTAACCTTATGACCTGATTGTTCTCCATGCCCTTTGCTAGAGAGTAAGTGATGCTGGAAAGTGTCATCGAGGGAACTGGGGCAACAACAGGTTTTTTCGGTGCTACTGGAGTATTTTTATATTCCGGCCATGGTTCAGTCGTTCCAGTTCCACTTTCTCCATAATGACTTCGAATTGGTTCCATTGGCTGCGGCAAGGCCTTGGCGTTATGGCAATGGTATTCGCTGTAATCCAATCCCCAATTCGGACAATTTGTTCTGCATGTATGACAGCCGGAGACGTCGGTACGCCCTGGATGAGCATACGAAAGCAAAGGGGGAAAGCTTAAAAACAAAATTGAGAGGAGAAATACAAGTCTCATACCCCAAACTTTACACCCTCCCAAAAATTGACACAAGGTAGGCTTTGCCTTCTAATCTTATTGGTCACGATCTTCTATTTCTGTTTCGCCAACTTCGGCGAGATAAGGAGATTGAAGCTCAAGCACAGCGCGGAACTCCCTTAAGGGTTTACCCGAACTGTCCCGTCGTATAAGGTGCTCTCCCCTAGTAGAACTTCTATCTTTTTGCCACCTTGATTGACCACTATAAAACCATTCCACCTGTATTTCTTCATGGGCAGGCGCGTATTTAATATTTTTAACGATAAAAGCAGACCCCGCTGTTCCTTTTTTCATGGGATGCGGGACTTTTATTGTTATTGGAATGGCTTTAGGATTTGTTTCTCCGATTGGAAGATAGTAATTACAGTGCCGTGGAGTCCCCTTGGTGTTACTTCCTTTGCCGTTGGAGCAAAATACCAAAACATTACAAGGCCCCTTTTCTTTTATTTCATTAAGCCATCGTTCTAAAGTTTCTTTGGTTCTATGTTGGAAAGACCAAAGTGTCCACCCTGTTTTTTTTATTTCCTGTTGTTTTCTTTTTATGATGTCTTCGGCTTTTTCGTCCGCATGATCCCCGAACGGATGCCAAAATCCAATCTCGAATTTTAGGTTGTCAGTGGTCATTTAATTTGTGGGCTTCGCCTGCTGATTTATCTGGTCACAAGTCACTAAGTTTTCTGGCGTTTCTTGCACGCCAGAAAACGTAAGTGCTCGCGACCCCGCCTCGCCATTTCGCTTGCTAGCGAAATATGTCTGCGGCTTCATACGTCGCCCGCAGGCAAAGCAGTTTGCCTGCTTTCCTGCGACGTATGACCCTACGGGGAATCGAACCCCGATTCTGAGCTTGAAAAGCTCATGTCCTAACCGTTAGACGATAGGGCCAAGAAGAATAGTAAGAAATATAGCATTTTTTTCTCAAAATGCTAGTATTTTAAGCATTAAATTGGAGATGTGGCTATGAAATATGAACTGCTTCATATTTCATCCCGATTTCGCCTTGAGGCGGAAATGGCCGATGCCGGCGCGCGAGGCAGGCCATAGGGGTGCCGAGGAGGCACTCAGCCGCAACGACGAGTTAAACGAGGAGATGTGGCTGAGTGGTTGAAGGCACCACACTCGAAATGTGGCATAGGGGTAACCTTATCGGAGGTTCAAATCCTCCCATCTCCGTAATGATTTGAAAGGAAGCCTGAATGGCTTCTGCGCAATTTATCATTACGCGAATGGGGAGGATTCGAAAAGGTTCTTTAGATATTTTGCGAGCATTGCGAAGCAAAATATCAAAAACCTGTACTGAAGCTGTAAGCTTCGAATCCTCCCATCTCCGTTACGATTTTTCAAAATATCCTGAATGGGTATTTTGGAAAAGCGTCGTGGTCGGCGATGGAGGATTCGAAGGGCGGAGCCGAGCAGAAATTTCCCTTTCCTTTTTAGAATTTTTTTCAGGGGACGCGCGCAAAGTTTATTGTCTGGCGCTAGCGCATTAAAAATAAATAATTATACGGTACATAATCTGACCGTCTTATGGGGTATATGCAGTTATTCTAGAATAAATTAAGATAATTTATTTTGTAACCATTGAGCCATTCAGAAATTGATAGTTCCATACAAAATTAGGATATGATTCTGTAATACCATTTACATTAAATACCCCCGTTGCAACTGTTATTGCATCAAAAGAATTTTTGGTATGTTCGATTGCGTCTGAGGCACCACTCTGATATTCCACGTTACCAAAAACATTTTGTTTTAACCAGTCGTATTTTTGTTTTAGGACTGAATTATTTATCGTTAACGCCCTAAACGCTTTTCCTTGGGTTACGTACATTCCAAATGATTCAGCAAAATCCTCACCCGAGCTTTTGTATCCATAGTCATCGGTACCCCACCCCATCGCATATATGCTTACAAACTCATTTCTCTTGTTATTTGGATTTCTTAATTTATACGATGGCCATATTCCTGGTCTTAAATCTCTCTGATTGATGTCGTAACTGATACTATAAAATTCGGTCGTATCAATTAATCCCTGAGAGGTGTTTGGATTTCTAGAATGTAAATTTCTATCAAGATAATGTGCATACTCATGAAGATTAACATCTGCTGTCATAAAATCATCAACAACCTTCTCGGAAGCTGTTGTCACTGTGCACATATCTCCTATGGTTTCATATATAAAAATTTCACAAAATTTATAATTATTAGCATAACCATCGTCTAAAAAAGCAGTTGTCCTTTGTCGTGAGAGATAGTTCTTAAAATTTTGTTCGCTCCATACAACTAGACTACTAGGAAGTTCCCTGAAGGTTTGCGCTAGTAAATAAGCAATGTGCGTCTTACTTTCTTGGTTTTTTGGTGCCTCGATAAAGTATTTATAGAGCGGGAAACTTATAGCAACATTTTTTTCTTCAGCTTCCCTAGATGCAAGAATAGAATCAACTTTTTTTAGGACAAGAGCCTCTATATAGGGAGAAGCAGAAAAACCCCAAAACAACTGAAACCTGTTGAGCAGATCCTCTGAAACATACTGACCACTTATGTGACTCGAGACCGAGCCTACGACTTGTCCTGTCATTTTTATTGCATTAATAAAACGATAAGCGAAATCGTCATTATTCGCATTATTTATGGATAGAAATACGAAATTATATTTTCTTATATCATATTGCTTCAATTGCCCTGACGCTATTTGTTGAGCTATGGGCTCATTCTTTAAAAACTCACTCTGTAGCTGAAATGTGATTGACTGATTTTGTAAATTTGTAGTCTTTACCGGTGTTGGTACAGGTTGATTTGTAACTGGTTTGTCAATAACTTTTCCTTGCTGTGAGTTTGAAACTGAATTGGTGGGTATTATTTTTGTTGGTGAAACTGGGGTACGACCCAAGTTCTCGTTGGTCTTATTGATCTGATTTTCTTCTATTTTTTGTCCAGTATTTAATTTTACAATTAACTCGTCAATAGCTTTTCCTTGGCGTATAGAATCTTTTTTACTCTGATAATATAGAAAGGAGAAACCTGCACTTAAAACTACTATACCCGAAACTACTAAAATTAGCAGATTAGCAACAAAACCTTTTTTGTATTTCATCTTGCTATTTTACCATGATTTAAATTCCTTTGACATCAAAGTGGTACGCGCGGCGGGGCGGGTCATCGCCCCTCGAAAAAAGTTCGCGCAAAGGTTATAATCTCTCCGTTACGATTTTTCAAAATATCCTGAATGGGTATTTTGGAAAAGCGTCGTGGTCGGCGATGGAGGATTCGAAAGACGGAGCGCGGCGGCGCGACTCGGGGTCGCGCAAAAATTCAGTAGACAGTAGAATTTTATGCGTGACCGAATCCCTGCCTGCCCTGTCTGCGTGTACGCACAGGCAGGCGGCAGGCAGACTCCCATCTCCGCCAGTTATAGGAAATTGAAAAATTGTTGAGATGAATTTTATGAAAACGCACGTTTTCCGGCTTCGTCCGGGCCAAAATTTTAGAGAGGAAATTGACAAGTATGTTCGTGAGCACAACATTCGGGCGGGCATAATTCTTACTTGCGTAGGTAATCTCACGAAAGCAATTTTGCGAATGGCAAACGCAAGGGTAATAAAAACGTGGGAAGGAAGTTTTGAAATTGTATCGCTTGTCGGCACGGTTGAAACGGGTAATAGCCATATTCACGTTTGCCTTTCGGACGAAGACGGAAAAACTTTTGGCGGCCATCTCAAAGATGGTTCCATAGTCGGCGTAACCGCCGAAATTGCTATTGGTGAAATAGAGGATTTGGAATTTGGTAGGGAGTTTGACGAAAGTACAGGGTATAAAGAACTTATCATCAAAACGAAAAAATAATATGGACGAGAAAAAAGAAATTATTGATATCAAAGGAAAAAAGAAGCAGCTCGGTTGCCTTGGTTGTGCTATTCAAAAAGGCGAAGTAGAAAGTCCAGGCGGTTCTATCGCATCAACGCAATATTTTGACGCACACCAAGATTATGAAATCCCTATCCCTGGCTTTGTTATTCTCGCTTCCAAGCGGCATTTGCAAAGCGTAGATGAATTTACGGCAGACGAGAGAACTGATTTCATAGAATTTTTGTGCCGTTTACGGCAGACGATGAGACACGCGTGCAATGTTCAAGTTATTTATCTAATACAAGAGGAAGACACCTCGCACCACTTTCATATTTGGATGTTTCCTCGCCATGATTGGCTTATGGAAAAATTCGGAAGAAAAATCCAATCAGTTAGGCCGATTATGGAGTATGCCCGAGAGCACATGAAGACGCCAGAAAATTTGAAAAAAGTGGATGAAGCAATGGAAAAAATGAAAAAGTATTTTCAGAAAGAATTTGCCGCCAAAGAACAAAATCAGTTATGATTTCGCTAGCGGGCTTTACCCGCTAAAAACTTAAAATTGCCAGTGTGCGCGGCGAGGGAATACAGTTCGAGCTATTTTTAATATATCTCCGCCAAAAACGTCTGCTCGAACCATATCTTGTAAGGGCAAAAGAAATTTTTTCATCAATTTTTTTTCCAAGAAGCGGCTAAATGCCGCTTCTTGACCTTTTTAGTTAGACGTGCGATATTCGATGAAACTGGGACATGGTGTCTTGGTTAAATAGCACATTGAAAGGGAGGTCTTCAGATGTTTACATCCAAGCAGATATCGGCGTTGAGGTACATGATCTTCAATGCCAAGAACGGAACCGAACTCTCAAAGCGAGTGCTGGCATTCCTCATCGAGTCGTCCGAGGAGCTGACGAAAGAAGTCTGTCTCTCACTCGTGGCAGATCGCGAAGGGTACACCGCTGACGAGATCAGTGCTGCCGGACACGGTGTCGGTAGCATGGAGAGCTGCAACGGCACGACCCACCTCGACCAGATTCTCCATGTGATGGGAAGTGAGCTGAGCTTCAGCATCCACTACGGCGACTTCGATCCGACTCGTACCGACGACCCGTTCAATTCGGACGGGATGTTCGGTGGCTGGGACCGTTCCCAGGTCACTCGCCCGGGGCTCATTCTCGAAGGTATGCCGTTGCGCTACACGTTCTGGCTCTCCAAGAAGAACTACTCGCGGCAAGCCGCACTCGTCGTTGCCACACGCGAGGAGCTCGAGCAGATCGATCTGAAAAAGCCCGGGCTGTACCCATCTCTCGAACCGGCCTGAACGGCCACGCCTCGCACCGACAGAAAGCCTCGTGCTTCGTCGAGTGCGAGGTTTTTTGTTTTTATAAATTCAAAGAGCGAGAATTTGCCGCCAAAGCCAGTAGATTTTTCAATTCTTTTTAATTGAAAAATCTACTGAATTGAGTTATACTTAACTCAATAAAAACTTGAAATTGTTAATGCTCTCGGCTTTTTAATTCATTTTGCCCGCCCGCCCATTCCGAGCCGCGCTGTGCGCGGCGAGGGAATACAGTTCGAGCTATTTTTAAAATACACCGTCAAAAAGTTAAATCAAAAATCACCCGCTTTGTCGGGTGATTTTTGGGAGATTACATTATCGGTTAATCCCTATTATCAATTTCGTCCAGAGCTTTGTCCAAATCGTCTTTTTCGCCATCATCATCTTTGTCGTCGTCTTCCGCGTCGCCCTCGTCATTATCTTCCGTCTCATCTTCGTCTTCTTCCTCAATTGAATCCTCCGCCTGCTCCGCCAGCTGTTTCGCTCCCTGGTAATTTTCCCTTGCGAAAAGCTCTTTCGCTTGCGCCAATAATCTGTCAAATTTCGCGAACGCATCCGCGGCAAGGACAATTCCCTTTTTAGATGCCTCGCTTATCGCCTCCTGTTTTTCCTTTTCCGCTTCCGCAATCGCCTTTTCGGCTCTTTCTTTTTTGTTTACCTCTTTTTCTATATTCTTTTTGGCTTTTTCAAATTCTTTTTTCTGCTCTTCTTTGTCTCCCTCAAAATTCTTTTTCTCCGCCTTAACTGCGGCAATCTCGGAAAGAAGGGCGGTAACCTGCACCGTGTCCCCTGCTTTTCTGGCGGCGCTTAATTTTTTAGTCAAATCTTCCTCTTTCCTTTCAAGAGCGCGCTTTTTATCTTCAAAAACTTTTTCCAGGGCATCTTTTTGGTCCTCAAGCTCGTCATCAAGGTCGCCCGAAAGGGAACTTACGTCTTCCCCCGCCGCCTTTTTCTTGCTGATGATTGAAGATGCGGCCGTAAGGTGCTCGCTTAGGCGCGCCTGCGCAACCCCAAGACCGGGCGCGGACACTCCTTTTTCTTCAAGAACGACTTTTATTTCGGCAATGCGCTCGGCGGCGAAAGAAATTTCAAGCCGCGCTTTTCCCTCTTTGCTGAAGGTCAAAAGTTCGCGGATAGTCTCCCCCAGCCTGTCGAAGAAATAAAGATTGCTCTCCGGAGTAAGCCCTGCGCTTGGGAGCGCCGTTTGGCCAAAAGCGAAGAAAGGCAATAGTAAAACCCCCAAAATTCCCGATTTTATCAATTTTTTGCTCATTATCAATTTTTTGCTGTTATTTTATTAAATATTGTCTATGCCATTAAATAATATCATTAAGAGAGGCGAGGTCAAACAACGGACGGTTTATCTTATCGGTTATCGGGCGCTGGAGTATAATGACAGAAATGCCAAATGGCGACAACAAACCTATCGATTTCAGCGATGCACTGAGAGGCGCCAGGTCGCGCCCCTCGTTCGAAGAACCGCGCCAGACGGAAATTCATTCGCCGATTGAAGATTCGCCAAAAATGGTCCAATGGGTCGTCATGTATTCCGGTGGTCTAGTTAAAACCGGAACTCAAGCGAATTACGTCCTTGTTTCCTTTTCGGCGCTTGCCATTATCGTCTCGCTTTATATTTTTTTCGGCACCGTAAGCGAACAAAGTATAATCATCCGTCCGGCGGTAATATAATGCCCAATAAGCTCAAAAAGGATAGCACGGCAAAAAATGGAGGATTTACTTTAATAGAGCTTCTTGTGGTAATAGCCATAACTAGCCTCATTTCAAGTATTGTTCTGGCGAGCTTAAACACGGCCAAGAAAAAAGCAAGGGACGCACAGCGCCTGTCCGACATGAAGCAGCTTCAAATAGCTCTCGAGTTTTACTACGATAAAAACGGCCAGTATCCGAGCAATACCGACGGCGATGATATATGCGGAGGATGGGACGGCGGGCGAAACGGCGGGCCGGGAAGCTCCGATTTATTCATGCAGCCGATAGAGGCGGCTAATTTCATGCAAAGGACCCCAAGCGACCCGATAGCAACCGGCGGTTGCGGCGGCTACGCGTACTATCTCTACCCCGCCGGAAATTCCGGTTGTCCCACCACCCGCGGAAATTATTATGTTCTCGGCGTACGCGGCATGGAAACGTCGAACGGAACTTACCCCGGAAGCCCCGGTTGGTCATGTCCGCCGACTAGGGACTGGCAAACCGAGTTTGAGTGGGTAATAGGAAAATTTGAAAAGTAACGCATTGAAACCGCTCTTGCGCTCTTTGGCTTTTAGTACTACTGGGTGATATAATGTATAAATGAATTTATCAGACAAAGTTGTTATTAAACAACGGGCGATACGGTTACGTAAAAGAGGGCTAACCTATAACTACATTGAAAAGAAACTGGGAATTCGAAGGTCAACGCTAGATTACTGGTTAAACGGTTTAGAATTAACCCCGAAAGCTCTTTCAAAAATAAAAAGAAAGAAAATAATTTCTTTGCAAAAAGCCAGAGCAAAAGCTGTAATCTGGCACAATGAACAAAAACAAAAGCGGTTAAACTTAGCCAAACATAATGCTAAAATTTTGGTATCGCATATTAGAAAAACAAACAATGTAATGAAGCTTGCGCTTGCAATTTTATACATGGGTGAAGGGTTTAAAAGCATAGAGGAAACAGGGCTTGGCAGTTCCGACCCTCTTATCCTCCGCTTTTTTATTAAGGCTCTCCGTAAACTCTACGGGCTTAAGAGTAATAATTTTCGCTGTCAGCTTAGTTTGCGTATGGACCAAAATGCTGAAAAAACAAAGGCTTATTGGTCAAAAGAATTAAATTTACCTTTGTCTACGTTTATGCACGTTTTTTATGACAAACGGGCAATTGGGAGAACCTACCCTTCTTACAAGGGTGTTTGCCAAGTACGATGCGGTAATGTTGCAATACAAAGAGAGTTGGTCTGGATAAGTAAATTATATTGCGCTAGTATCTTAAATACGAAATAAATTATGCGCGCGTAGCTCAGATGGTTAGAGCGCGTCGTTGACATCGACGAGGTCCCCTGTTCAAATCAGGGCGCGCGCACCATTTCATGAAAATACTGGCTATTGAAACAAGCTGCGACGAAACGGCGGTAAGCATTATTGATGCCCGGGAAAAAGGCGGCTCCGTTTCTTTTTCCGTCCTCGGCAATACTCTCCTCTCGCAGACCAAAATTCACGCCCATTACGGCGGAGTATTCCCGATGGTTGCCAAGCGCGAGCACGCAAAGGCGCTCACTCCCCTACTTATCCAAACTCTGAAAGAGGCGGAAATGCACCATACAAACAAACGACTTACAACCCACAACCAACAACTTAAAGAAAAATTAAAAAAGATATTGGAAAGAGAAACGGATTTGTACGGAACACTCATCCCCCTCCTCTCAAAAATAGAAAAACCAAAACTGGATAAAATTGCCGTAACATCAGGCCCCGGGCTGGAACCCGCGCTATGGGTAGGTATTAATTTCGCCCGTGCGCTTTCGGAAGCGTGGAATATTCCGGTGGTTCCCGTAAACCACATGGAGGGGCACGTTCTTTCGTCTCTTTTGGAGAAAAAAGGCGAAAGAAAATTTTTAATTTTAAATTTTAAATTTCCAATGTTGGCTCTGCTCGTTTCCGGCGGACACACGGAACTCGTGCTTTCTAAAAAATGGCAAAATTACAAACTTATCGGCGCCACGCGCGACGATGCCGCCGGAGAAGCGTTTGATAAAGTGGCGCGGATGCTTGGCCTGCCTTATCCGGGCGGACCGGAAATCTCGCGAGTGGCTTTAAAAGGCCGCCTTAACGATGAAATCAAACTTCCGCGTCCCATGATTGGCTCTAAAGATTTTGATTTTTCATTCTCAGGACTTAAAACGGCTGTTCTCTATATGATTAAAAAACTTGGTAAATTATCCGCGCAAAAAAAGGCCGATATCGCCTTAGAGTTTGAAAACGCCGCCATAGAAGTGCTTATTTCAAAAACTATAGGCGCGGCTAAAATTCACAAAGCAAAAACAATCGTCATAGGAGGAGGAGTTTCGGCAAATGAAAAACTGCGCCGGGAAATCACTCTCGCGGTAAATAAAAATCTCCCTAAAACGTCCGTCCTTTTGCCAAATAAAAGTTTAACCACCGACAACGCCATCATGATAGCCGCCGCGGCATATTTCAAGAAACCGTTGTCTAAGACGAAACTCCCGGAAATGCGTGCTTTGGGAAATCTTTCGTTTTAGGCCGCTTCCTCGGCCTCCGCGTGGAAAAAAGCGCCTATTTTTGGTATTATTTCGGTACTGTGGATACTGTTAGAAGTTCGCCAAACAAAAGTACGATACTTGTAAAGATGCATGAGCGAACTCGTCTGACGGCTCCGTTTTATTTAACACGTTTTTAGCATTAAACTTCTAACAGGATGGACGATAAATTTCTGAAACCCTACGACCCGAAAGCCGAGGAGGAATCAATATACTCATACTGGGAAAAATCCGGTTTTCTAAATCCCGACAATCTTCCGGCGCGGCATAAAAAACCGTTTTCCATAATTCTCCCGCCTCCGAACGTTACCGGAACGCTTCACATGGGGCATGCCGCCATGCTTGCGATTGAAGACATCCTCATACGATTCAAACGCATGCGTGGATTTAAAACTCTGTGGCTCCCCGGCACGGACCACGCCGCCATTGCCACGCAGACGAAAGTTGAAGAAATTCTTTACAAAAAAGAAAACAAAACCCGCCACGATTTGGGACGCGAAGAATTTTTGAAACAAGTCGAGAAATTCGCCAAAGAAAGCCACGACACAATTGTCGGGCAAATAAAGCGCATGGGTTCATCGGTTGATTGGAGCCGCGAAGCGTACACTCTTGATGAAAAGCGCAATCTGGCCGTCAGAACCGCCTTCGCGCGCATGTACGAAGACGGGCTCATTTACCGCGGCGCGCGCATCGTCAACTGGGACCCGAAACTTCAAACAAACGTTTCCGACATAGAAATAGAGCGCCGCGAAGAAAAAGCGCCGTTCTACTACCTGAAATACGGGCCGTTCACCATCGGCACGGCGCGTCCGGAAACGAAGTTCGGCGACAAATATGTCGTCATGCACCCGAAAGACAAGCGATACGCCAAGTGGAATCACGGAGAAAAAATAGAAGTTGAATGGATAAACGGAAAAATTACGGCAACGATTATAAAAGACTCCGCGATTGACATGGACTTCGGAACGGGAGTTATGACCATAACCCCGTGGCACGATTCCGCCGACTTTGAAATCGCCGAAAGGCATAATTTGGACAAAGAGCAAATCATAGATTTGAAAGGGAAACTCCTGCCCGTAGCCCAAGAATTCGCCGGCACGCACATAAAAAAAGCGCGCCCTCTTATCGTGGAAAAACTCCGCTCAAAAGGGCTTATTGAAAAAATCGATGAAAATTATTCGCATAGCGTTGCAATAAATAGCCGCGGCGGCGGAGCCATTGAGCCGCAAATAATGCTCCAATGGTTCGTCAATGTAAATAAAGAATTCAAATTCCCCCACTCCGGCCTTAAGGGAATTAAAAAAGGCGCGCCGGTTACTTTGAAAAAATTGATGTCGCACGCCGTAAAAAGCGGAGCCATAAAAATCGTCCCGAAACGCTTTGAAAAAATATATTTCCACTGGATAAACGAACTGCGCGACTGGTGCATATCGCGGCAGATTTGGTTCGGACATCGTGTGCCGGTTTGGTATATGGGAAAAGAAACGAAAGTCGGCGAAAAACCGACAGGCGACGGATGGGAACAAGACCCCGACACGCTGGACACATGGTTCTCTTCAGGCCTCTGGACTTTCTCCACGCTCGGCTGGCCGGAAAAAACAGCCGACTTGAAAACATATCACCCGACCGACGTGCTTGAAACCGGCTACGACATACTTTTCTTCTGGGTTGCGCGCATGATACTCATGAGTACTTATCTTTTGGGAGTTGTGCCGTTCAAGAACGTTTATCTTCACGGACTCGTCCGCGACGCGCAAGGGAGAAAAATGTCAAAATCCCTCGGCAACATAATAGACCCGGTGGATATGGCGGAAAAATACGGCGCCGATGCCACGCGCCTTTCTCTCATAATCGGCACCGCGCCGGGGAATGATTCAAAACTCTCCGAGGATAAAATACGCGGGTACAAGCACTTTGCGAATAAAATTTGGAACGTCGCGAGATTCGTCCTTGAAAATACGGAGAACATGCCGCGCTCAAAAAAAATCAAATTAAACGCCAAAGACGCGAAAATAAAAAACTCATTCCTTAAATTATTGAAGGGCGTGACGAAAGATATTGAAGATTTCAAATTCTATCTCGCCGGAGAAAAACTTTATCACCATCTTTGGCACACTTTCGCGGACAAAATAATAGAAGAATCAAAGCCGATATTAAAAGAGGGTGCGGAATCGGAGCGCTCTTCGCGGCAGGCGCTTCTTTACGAAATGCTTACGCTTGAACTCAAGGCGCTTCATCCTTTTATCCCCTTCGTTACGGAAGCAATCTGGAGGCGCCTGCCGCGCGAAAAAACACCGCTTATAATAGAAGAGTGGCCAGTTAAATAAAAGTGGAAGCCAACACCCAAACAATATCCATAGCCCTAGCCGGAGGAATTATTCCCTCCATTCTCTGGCTTTGGTTTTGGCTCAAAGAAGACCGCGCCCATCCTGAACCGCGCGGGCTTATAATTTTATCTTTCCTTGCCGGAATGGCCGGTGTTGCCTTGGTTTTCCCTCTTGAAAAACTGGCTTTGGCGAATCTCCCGGCCGGAGTTCCGGTAATTATCGCGTGGGCGGCAATCGAGGAGCTTGTTAAATTCGGCGCCGCCTTGCTAATCGCCCTCAAAACAAAATTTCTTGATGAACCTATTGATTACGTCATTTACATGATTACCGTTGCTCTGGGCTTTGCCGGCCTGGAAAACGCGCTTTTTCTCATGAACACCGCCCAAAAAAGCGGTCTTGCCGACATGCTCGCCACGCAAAACATGCGCTTCATCGGGGCATCGCTTCTTCACGTCATCGCCAGTTCTTCAATCGGTATAGCTATGGCGATTTCTTTTTATCGCGGATGGTTTTCGCGCAAGCTATATCTTTTCGCCGGCATAGCGACAGCCATTCTCTTGCATACGCTCTTTAATTTTTTTATAATAAAGGGAACAGATATCGATATTTTTACCGTCTTCGGTTTCGTCTGGGTAGTCGCGGTTATTTTTCTCCTTATTTTCGAAAAAATTAAAAGGATGAGTTCAGCATATTAAACTTACATGCCAAAAAAATTATCATTCTTTGACCGCCTTGCCGGTAATATATTGCCCCGGGAAGAGGACGAAGAAAGCCGGGATTTGCCGATAAAAATGGATGGGAACGGAAAAAATGGCGGGAAAGGAGAATGGGATGAAGAAGCCGAAGAGGAAGGACAGCTTGCCGTTGATGTTTACCAGACACCGAGCGAAATAATCATAGAAGCGATGATTGCCGGGGTACGGCCGGACAATCTTAATGTATCAATAACGCGCGACATGGTTACAATCCGCGGCAAAAGGCAGGAAATAAATACCGTTTCAACCGATAATTATTTCCATAAAGAATTATTTTGGGGAGCATTTTCAAGAACGATACTTTTACCGAATGAAGTTGATATAGAAACCGCTGAGGCATCGGAAAAACACGGGCTTTTAACAATAAGGCTTCCAAAAACAGACAGGAGTAGACAAGCGAAACTCAAAGTAAGGTCTATGTAAGAAAATCCCCGCTTCTGCGGGGATTTTCTTTTGTTTTTCTACAAACTACCTGCCTGCGCCGAAGCTCCGGCAGGCAGGCTTACTATCAACTGGTTTTATGGTGCTTGGACCCGGGCTCGAACCGGGGACCCCCGCCTCTTCAGGGCGATGCTCTACCAACTGAGCTATCCAAGCGTCATACCAATGTTATCTACCAAAACAGCTATCCAAGCGTCATACCAATGTTATCTACCAAAACAGCTATCCAAACAAATAAAAAATAATTAACAATAGAACTCTACCGCAATCTGCGTGTTGCCGCAAGATTACTGCGACCCTATTATATTATTGATAAAATTAGAGATTGTTTTGGCATCGGGAAGCGCCTGCGCGCGATCTTGAATGTCCTGTATGCCGGAAGCGGCTCCGCTGTATGCCCCAAGGATGCTTTGAATGTAAGGCTGAATGTAAGGCTGAATGTAATAAAAAACTCCGGTAACGGCGGCGGCGATAAAAACCCAGTAAAGAATGCGAAAAACTCTCGCCCATCTTTGCGCCCCCCATACCTTGTGCACTATTTCGTTTGTATCTTGCGAAAGGCGCAAATTTTCTTCAAGAACTTATTTTGTTTCCGGATCCATCCTGTAAATTATATCCCCTAAACGACAAATGAAAAAGCCTCCGCGTGGGAGCGGAGGCTTGGGTTGGGGGAATGGGAACGAGTCAGACCGCCGCCGGTAACGCCTGCGTCAGCTGCTGACACAACCCCTTGGGAAGCCAATACCAGAGGTCCCCCGAGGGATTGATGCGCACGACGGGATATTCGGGCCCCGGGTCGATGGCTCTGACCCTGAACCCGAAAAAGCGGTCCATCGCGCCTCCGATCAAATTCTTGATGCAGTCAGAGGCGTCTTTCATGAAAGTGCTGCGCTGCACGATTACGCTTGCTTCCTTGCCGATCAGACGATGCTCCTTCTCGGCAAATTCGCAAACTTCAATCTCGCCGCGCCTTGTTTCGTGTCCTGTTTCGTCCAGGAACACAATCGGGACTTTGCACATGGGATACTTCCCCCTATCTTTGTCTTGGGATTGATAAAATCAGGCGTTCACCCTGAATCTATTAAGAACAAAGCCTCCTTTTGAGTGCTTGTTTAACCTAATTTACAATTGTATACCTATTGCAAAAATGATTCAAGTGTCGTCAAATTGGGTGTTTTTTGGATAAAATCTGCGGACAATTCATGTCCTCTGAAGCAAAACAGTTACTTTCTTTAACGAAACATTATACTTCGCTTATATGCCCTTAGCAGGAATTGAACCTACATCTACTCCTTAGGACGGAGCTGTTCTATCCGTTGAACTATAAGGGCGAAACAATCGGTAACTCACAACGAACAATAACAAAAAGCGCCCCCTAATGGAAGCGCTTTTTACGTTAATAGATTATTACACCCCCAAAAGTTCTTGCAATTTTCCGCGGTCAAAACCGACTACCATCTCATCGCCTACGTATATAACCGGTACGCCCATTTGTCCGCTTTTTTCAACCATTTCTTTCCTTTTCTCAAGATTACTCACTACGTCATACTCCTGATATTGGATATTTTTCTCTTTAAAAAATTCCTTGGCCATTTTGCAATATGTGCAGGTCGGTGTGGTGTAAATCGTTACTTGCTTCATAACTTATTTTCTATTTATTAATAAGCCAGTATATCACACGTGCACACGTGCCAAACTGATGCGGGATACGAGAATCGGTCACGCATAAAATCATACTTGATTTTTGCGCAACCCCGACTCGGCGCCAGGCGCCTCCGTCTTTCGATTCTCTCGAATACTACGTATTCTCCCAGCAATTCAAATGAAATACCCACTAGTGGGTATTTCATTTGATGCGGGATACGAGAATCGAACTCGTGTCTCAACCTTGGGAAGGTCGCATTCTGCCACTAAACCAATCCCGCCCTATTAGAAAATTAGTGCATAAATTTTCTAATATTTTTAATGTTTTATCATCTGTTATTTTTAACACATTTGATGTGATTTTCTAACAGGATAAGCTTATTTAAAAAACTCTATTATTTTATCAATAAAACCGGAAAATCCGGATTCTGGCATTATAATATCGCCCGAATCTTTCTTTTTATCAACAATAACGACAACCTCTTCCCCATCCTTAGCCACCTTATATTTTTCGCGCAAAGCCGCTTCTACGCCGCGCTCTGTCTTAAGAGAAGCAATGCGGAGGGTCAACGCCTCTTGTTTTGCCTTAAGAATTTCCCTTTCTTTCTCAAGATTGCTTAAAGCGTCGGATGCTTCATGCTCGCGTTGCCACATGAAATAAGCCGCTCGCGAAAAAATGGCCAGAAAAACAATCATGATTATAAGCGTAAACGGCGAATAGAGGACTCGGCGGATTTTTTTTCGTGCTTGAAAGTCAATCATTATTTGATATTATATATGAACTATAATATAACCAATTCAACGCCTATGCTATTCGACAAAAAAAACAACCAAAGGATCAGAGCAATGTGGGTGGTACTTTGCTTACTCGTCATTGTAAGCATGGTTCTTCTTTATTTCCCGGCAATCCGCTAAATAAAGTTTTTTACCCCTTTACCATCTTCATGAAAACATCGTGCGGAATGTGGACTTTCCCCTCCGCGCGCATCCGTTTTTTGCCTTTTTTCTGCTTTTCTCGAAGCTTCATTTTTCGCGTTATATCTCCGCCGTAAAGATACCCCGTAACATCTTTGCGGAGCGCTTTTAACGTGCGCGAGGAAAGAATACGCCCGAGCGCTTTCCCTTGTATTTTCACCACGAAAAGCTGGCGCGGAAGAATGGCGGCGAGCTTTTCGGCCGATGCCTCCGCTTCTTCCTGCACGCGCGCCCGGGACACTATCCGCGCGAACGCCGGAACCGGCTCATCGGCGACCAGAATGTCCAAACGCGCAACGTCGGCCTTGCGCATGCCGAGAAGTTCGTAAAAAAGCGAAGCAAAGCCGGAAGAACGGCTTTTTATTTCATCAAAAAAATTGCGCATAAGTTCCCGCAAGGGCATTTCCGCAGAAATGGCGACTCGTTTCCCGCTCCATGTTTCCGTTTCCCCTATTTCCGCTTCATGTTCGTAAAGTAATTGAAGAATAAAACTCATGTATTCAGGCGGAGTGATGATTTTCACCAGCACCCACGGCTCGTTTACTGATAGATACGAACCATAATCCGGAAAAAGCGACGGGCTGTAAATCATTTCTTTCTTGCCATTACGAAGCTCAATTTCATAATTGATGGACGGTGTCGTAACGATAAGGGCCAGATTGAATTCGCGCTTCAATCGCTCGGTGACTATTTCAAGATGAAGCATGCCAAGAAACCCCGCCCGGAAACCGCGCCCTAAAACTCCCGACGATTCTTCTTCAAACGACAAAGACGAGTCCGAAAGCCGCAAACGCTCAAGCGCGCTTTTTAAATTTGGAAAATCGTCCTGGCTCTCCGGATAAAGAGACGCCCAAACGACCGGCCTCGGGCTCTGATACCCGGAAAGCGCCGGCAGAGGGCGCCTAGAAAGGGTTATGGTATCGCCGACGGAGGCAATACCCGGTTTTTTTATTCCGGTAACTATGTAGCCGATTTCTCCCGCCGACAGATTTTCAGACTCTTTTTTGTCCGGATTGAAAGTTCCGACGGACAAAACATTACATTTTTCTTTGGTGGCGGAAAATACGATATCCGAACCTTTTTTTATTTCTCCGTCCAACACACGGACATAAACGATAACCCCCTGATGGTTTGAATATTCAAAATCAAAAATGAGTCCGCGGAAACTCCCCGAATCGGGAATTTCTTCTTTCGGCGAAGGAACTCGTTTTATGATTTCCGAAAGAAGCTCGGTAACTCCCTCGCCGGTCCGGCCGGAAACCTTAAGAATGCTTTCTTCCGGAACGGAAAGGAGCCGCGAAATTTCCGATACCGTACCGGGGATATCGGCAAGCGGAGAATCTATTTTTGAAACGACGGGAATTATGGCGAGTCCGGAATCGCGGGCCATTTGAAGGGTTGAGAGTGTCTGCGCCTGAACACCTTGAGTTGCGTCCACCAGAAGAATCGAACCCTCAACGGCTTTCAGCGCGCGCGATACTTCGTAGGAAAAATCAATGTGCCCGGGAGTGTCAATTAAATTCAGTACATATTCTGAATTTGATAACTGACCACCCACAACCGACAACCGGGCACCCGCATTTTCATTTGTTTTCTGTTTGTTGTTGGTTGTAAGTTGTTGGTCGTTTGTTATCGGATGGTACACCATCCGAACAGGGGTCATTTTTATGGTGATGCCGCGTTCGCGCTCAAGCTCCATGCGGTCAAGCACCTGGTCGCGCATTTTGCGCTTTTCAATGGTATTGGTAATTTCAAGAAGCCGGTCAGCCAGAGTGGACTTACCATGGTCTATATGAGCAATTATTGAGAAATTCCTGATGTGTTTTAAATCCATTTCGCAACAACTATAAACTAAAAACTATAAACTACAAACTGATTAAAGTTCCCCTTGCTCCGGCGCAATGGCGCGCGCCAGCCAGAATTTTTTGTGGAGAGTGGCGCGAAGCTCCATAAATTCACGGTTTTTAAGAAGAATTAAAATCACTATGCCGACCATAATTCCCAATATCCCCGACAAAAATCCTTGCAGAAATATCCCCCAGAAAGTGTTTATGTCAAAAATATGGTCAAAAACACCGAGAAACTGATAAGCGGTAAACCCCATAAAAAAAGAAGCGGAAAAGCTTTCAAAAAATGTTCTTGAAAGAGAGACGGAAAATCCTTGCCTGAAATCTCGCCTTAGGAAAAAAACAAGAAAAGTGGCGTAAAGCATCGACCCCAAAGAATATGCCAGCGGTAATGCAAGCGCCTCTGTCCCCGGAACTCCTTCTACGCGAAGCAGGCTTTCAAAAAAATAACGGACTTCCGGAACGTCGCGCATAAGCGCCACGAAACCAAATGCCGCAATAATTGTTGAGCCGTATGATATAACCCCGGCCAAAAGCGGACGGGCGGCGTTGCCGGCGGCGTAATATCCGCGAATGAGAAGCGGCAAAAGATTTTGCGCGATGAGAGACACGGAAAAAATGGCGAGCATCGCCGCGGTAAGGCGCGTATCGGCCCATGAAAATTGGCCGGAGCCCAAAAGCGTGCGCACTATCTGCGCGCGCAAAACTATAAAAAGAAAAGTTATCGGCAACGACCAGAAAATAATGGCGCGCGCGGCGGATTCTATTTGAGAAATAAACTGCGAGTGCTCCCCTCCGGAAAAATAACGGACTAAGCTCGGGAAAGCCGCAACGGAATAGCTGACGCCGATAATCGCAAGCGGCACCGACTGGAGATTATACGAAAAATTAAATACGGAAACCGAGCCCTCTTCAAGCAATGACGCTATGGCAATAATGGCAACGAGGGACAATTGATTTAAAGAAAGCGCTACAGTCCGCGGCAAAGAAACCAGAACCATTCTTTTTATGGCCTGGAAATCTATATTAAGCGATACGGAAGGGAGAAAACGGTGAGCGGCAAGAGTCGGTATTTGTATGGCAAAATGAAGGAGCGCCCCGAGAATCACGCCCCAGGCAATCCCCTGAAGCCCCAGTATCGGATAGAAAAAAACAATGCCAATAATAATTCCTACGTTGTAAAGCACCGGGGAAAGAGCATACACAAAAAATTTACGAAACGTCTGAGTTACGCTCCCGGCAAGATTGGAAATGCCAAGAAGAAACGGTGACAATAGAAGAATTCTGGAAAGAGAGATGAAATCCGCCCGTTCTATAGCGGAAAACCCCGGCGCAACGACGGAAGAAAGATAGGGAATGAGAAAAAACGCCACCGCGCTTGAAATGGCCATCGCGGCGGAAAAAAGCGTGAATACGTCGCCCATGAATTTACGCGCCTCATCGTTGACGTCGCGGGAATTTCCCATTTTTTCAATCAGGAAAGGAATAAGAGCTGTCACGGAAACGAACGATGCCAAAGAAACATAGAGAAAATCCGGTATGCGGAAAGCGGCGTAATAAACATCCAAAGACGACGATGCCCCGAAAGAATGGGTAAGTAAACGGTCGCGCAGGACGGCAAGAACCTGCGAGGCCAAGGCGGAGACAGAAAGAAGAAGAGCGGCCTCATTCAAGCTGTGCCACTCTTTTCCTAAAAAAGCGAGAATTCTAAAAACCATCCTGCTAGAAGTTAGATGCTAAAATTCTGCCAAAATACAAACTGTAGGGCGCGACCATATTTACAATATAAGGAATCTTATATAATTCTTAATCCTTAGCGAACTTCTAACAGGAACCATGCTGTTGCGGCCTCAAAAACAGGCCGTATCTTTGATTGGGTAAAAAGGGCTAATTTGATTCTTTTACCGGAAGTTTCGCGCGCGTCTCCGGTTTATTGTTTGGAGGCGGGACGTTCGCAAGCGGCGCGCGGCCGGCACGGAGGTTGGAAAGAATATTTTTTACTTCCTCGTTGTCCGGATTTAGCGCACTTATTTCTTCAAACTGTTTTACCGCATTCTTGTCTTCCCCTATCTTCTCGTAAGAAAGCCCTAAGAAATATTTGGCGTTTGAGTAATTCGGAGCAAGCTCGACCGCTCGGGAAAGCGCTTCAACCGCACCCTTATAATCACGGTCGTTGTATTTAAGAAGGCCAAGTTGGAAGAGGACGGTAATTTCATTCGGCGCGAGAAGAAGCGCCTGCTCGGTCCTTTTGATTGCTTCACGGGTATTCCCTTCGCGCGCCTCAAGCTGGGAGAGGAAAAAAACGGCCTCCGTATAATTTTCTTTCTTTGCGAGAGCTTTGTCTATGTAAGCCCTCCCTTCTTTGATATTTTCATTTGCAACTTCCAGACGGGCGCTACCGAGAAGTATGGCGGGGCTTTCTGGATTTAGCGCTAGAGCCTTGGCGTATGAATCTTTGGCCGCGTCATAAGCACCGGTGATTTTTATCGAAACAACCGCTTCATATACCCGCGCGAGCGCCATGAAATTCCCGTAATTAGTCTTGTCTAGTTCCGTTGCCCTCTTGGCGCTATCAACCGCAAGACCCAAAAATAGCTGGAATTGTTCCCTCAATTTATCCTGCGGAATGTTGGTTTGCTGGACAAGATTATTTAATTTAATGAGATTTAGTTCGGAAAGAGCCCGATAATACAAATCTTCCTCCGATAATCTGATTGCACTTCCCAAAGACGCCTCGGCTTCTTCCAGATTACCGCTACTGTTGGCGGCGGCGATGCTTTTACCAAAATAAGCAAATGCCACGAATTTTTTTGTCAGGAAATATCCGGCGGTAGCGGTGCCAATAGTAAGGAAAATGAGGAGAAGTACGGAGATAAATCCCAACTTCGGGCTTCCGAGAAATTTCACCTCAAAACGGCCGATTAGATTCTCCGATACCGAAGCGGCAATCATGAGACCGGCAAAGAAAAAACCAAGGGCGTACATTGCCGTATTTGGAGTGTAAAGAACGGCAAAAGAAAGGAGATACGCGGCTATTATGAACGAGGAAACAACCAAGTAGCGCGACTGGCGCGGCAAAGAAAAATTAAACATCGCCCTAAAACCCGCGTAGAGAAAAACCAGCAGAAAAATAATCCATGAAGCAAAACCGAGAACTCCGTGGGTAACAAGCGACGTCGGGACATATCCAATACCGTTTGTAAAATCTGTGTTCCAGAAAAGAGAGGAATTGATTCCGTCCGGCTTATTTAGAAGCCACTCGCTGGAAAATCTGTTCGGTCCGGAGCCAAAAAGAGGACGGGTTTTTAAAACTTCTTTTGCGACTTCAAGCGTTGACGTAAAAGACGGGCGGACTTCAATTTGAGAAATTCCCATTTTGTTTGAAAGAAACGAACCAGCCGACGACGAAGCAAAGAAAAATATTGCCGAAATTACGGCGACGAAAAGAGGAATGACCATAATCTTCGGCTGGGCTTGAATCCCCTGCCCCGGTAACCCTTCCGAATCGGCGCGGTCAGCATACATCCCGTAAACGACAAGCGCCAAAGAAACTACTCCCACGACAAGCCAAGCGACCGGGAAATTGATAAGCGCCAGAAAAAAGAGCGATATTGCGGAAAATGCGTAAAGAAGAAAATTAAGCGCTTTTGGCAAAGAAAGAAATTCAACCGTAAGAAGAGAGAGAATAAGAAACGCTCCAAAAAAGATAGCCAGGTCGTTCCAGCCGCCCAAGAGGGAAGAAATTTTTCCCGTAAAAATACCGAAAGAAATAACATCCGCGCCGGCAAAAAGGCGAACGAGCTGGTACAAAGTAAGGATTGAGCCGGAAATTAAGAATGTACCGTAGAAATAAAACATTCTCTTGCGGTTAGCGAAAAAAACCGAGGACAGGAACAGCAAGAAAACGAGAATTGCCGTGAACGAAAATGTCCCTATCTCAACGCCTTGACCAACAAGAGAAACTTCGGGAACCGGCGAAACAATCGCGGCAACAAAAGATGATAAAAATAAGAGAGCAGCCCCGGCGATAACCAGGCTTTTCGGGATAGAAAGAGAGCCGTCCGCCAAACGCGCGATGAGCCAAAGAGCGAGGGCGAATAAAACAAAAATCGAAACAAGCATGGTCTTGCCTGCATTAACTGGGACGCCAACTATCGGCAAAAAGAAAATCGGCATTAGCGCTCCTGCGGCAAAAACTGACCAAAAAGCAACCTTATCCAACAGAGCGTATTTTAAACTTCCCATAGCGTTACTGCGCGGCAGAGCGCATGAATATCTGTTTATCGAGTAATATCAGTAAATTATATGACACCCCATAGGAAATGCAAAGAAAAATCCCCCGCCCAAGGCGGGGGATTTTTCATAAATTGCGATGGCTTGTGCCTATAAGCCGAATTCTGTCCCGGCACCTTGCGAACAAGGCGCCGGGGATAGTTATTTATCTAGGTCCGATGTTGCCATCGAACTCAAGCGGCACTCCCGGCACCTTCGTGAGAAGGTGCCGGACACGGCCTTGCACTCAGGTAAGAATTTAGCCGTTGCACCCGATAGGTTGCCCCATCGGCTCGTCCCTCACATGCAAAGCATGTGAGGGACTCCCTCGGGCTTTCGCCCTCGGTCGTCTCTGTTCGCATCTCGCCCGACACCTTGCAAACAAGGTGCCGGGGACGGGCGTTACCCGCTACCCTGCTCCGGTCGCCAAAAGGTTAGACCGGGAGTGTTCGGACTTTCCTCCCCCCATTCTTTTTACGTAATAAAGAGTGACTATCCGGCACAAACCTTTTATACTATACAATATTTTCTGTTTTTAGCAAATTCAGAAAGAAATCCTGTCCCCCTTTTTTATATTATTTTTCTTTGTAAAAAAAGCCGGCACTTCAAGCGCATAACGCGCGGGACTTAGCGGCTGAAAAACTCGAGGGTACGTCCCGGGGGCTACATTCTCACGGATATCCACGATACTCTTTTTTTCATCAAACCAAATCATATCAATCGGATAATTCATATTTTTCATCCAAAACCCGGGATAACCGGCCTCCTCAAAAACAAAAAACATCCCTTCGCCGTCCTTAAGTTCTCCGGTAAAAGAAAGGCCGCGCTCCCGGAGTTCAGGTGTATCGGCAACGGCGAGAAGGAGCGGGGTATCGCCCAAATAAGCGTGAGTATCATACAATGGACCTTTTTCCTTGGGCGGCGCGGAAAAATAAGAAATAAAAAATATTGCGGAAATTGAAAGTAAAAATATGAATATCTTGGCGCGCATACAGCAATTGTACCAAAAGAAAACACCCCCGCCGTGAGGAGGGGGTGTTTTCAAAGCAAACGGAGGTATTAGAACCTGCGCCTGTTGTCGTTGTTGCGCGGCTCAAGCGGACGGGCCTCATTCACCGTAATGGTGCGACCCTCAAAATCCTTGCCGTTCCACATGTTGATGGCAGCTTCAGCCTCGGCGTCGGTCGCCATTTCGACGAAACCGAACCCCTTTGACCGACCTGTCATCTTGTCCATGATAATCACCGCTGATTCAACGGTGCCCGCCTGTGAAAACGCTCCCTTGAGCGAATCATCAGTCGAGCTGTACGGCAAACCGCCAACATATAACTTCTTAGCCATATTCTCTACTTTCCCGCCTAAAGCGGGAGACTTAATTACTAACTCGCACTACTCCTTCTTTGTCACAGGCTTTGAATGCTAGGACTACCAGGCGAAAGCACGATTGGAAAATGCTAGCAGAAATAGGTGTAAAAGTCAATCCTGTAGTACCTGCCTGCCCTGTCTGCGTGCGTACTCGCCGCACAGGCAGGCGGCAGGCAGGAAATTTAGCATTGTTCGCCTCGCGAACGTGCCTTTGGCGCTATGCCAAAATTCACTACGGGGTCAACTATTACACTATCTTAATATATACAAAAAAACTGCCGCGATAATGCTGCGGCAGGTATAGTGCTATTTCTTCACTTCAGGTAACGTTTGCTTTCGGAATCCGGTAGAACGCCGCGAGCTTGGCAATGCCTTCCTTTCGGATATCCGGAAGATTATCCTCGCACGCCTTCAGGGCTCTCATGATCTGTTGCGGCGTACAGGCCGACTGCATGGCAACACGTAACAGCTCTTCATAGCGATTGCGCGCCGCGCCTGCGATTTTCTCATCACGATACGCCCATGAGAATGCGAGTGCCTCTTCGGGGGAATCTTGCAACTGAACAATCTTCGCGAGGCAATTCTTCCGTGCAGTACCTTCAGGTGGAAGGTACTTAAGCAACGCAATGAGCTCACGGGAATCGCTCGTTTCCTCTGTCTCGGCGCGGGACAGGGTCTCCCATTTCTTTCTCCCCCAAGCTTCAAGCGCTTTGTCCTTGCACCAATCATGAGACCCGGAGAGCAAGCCGTGCAATTGCTGGAGGTCAGCAAGCTCGACCGCTCGTCCGAAAATGAGCGCATTCAATTCCCGGGAAACCGGTCCTAAGCCAGATAAGCCAGAGGATTCGCATTTCAATTTCATCAATTCGTCGAAGCTCTTGGCGTTCGGTAGAAGTGAGCGATTGTGCGCCGCTATTGCCTCGTCAAGCTGGTTGCGATAATGCTCCTCCTCCTCATTGTTGCTCCAGCTGAATTTTTTCTTATCACAGAAGACACGCTTGAGCCGTTGAAGCTCTTCTCGTGTTTTGCAGAGTCCGAGTCCCCGATTAAAAACTTTATCGAAGTGCACCCTGCTCGTTCGCGGGCTCATTTCCTTGAGATACTCGAGGCACTCGTTAAAGGAGCGGACCGAACGGGTGAGCTTTTCAAGGGCTTGCACACCTTCCGAGCAAGCATGATTTGGCAAGAGAGCGTAGGCTCTGCGGGCCAACCAAAATTCGTCCGGACCGGCGAGCAGTTCTGCAGCTTCCGCCAACCGAAATTCTATGCAGCGCTTACCAAGGCGATCCCGCGCCTTGCCATTATGATAAAGCCTTTCTGCAAGCGCGGCTCCTTCCTCGAGTGTTGCCACTTTCTCGACTTCAGCCAGGGCCGCTACTTCATATGCCTCTCTGGCTTTGGCTTGGACCTTGCTGTGACGGTATAGATTGTTCATGAGTTCCTTGTATTCCTCGAGTGAAAGCCCTTCTTTTATGCCGAGCTCGTACCCTTGAATCTCAAGGATTTCAACAACGGATGCCCCTGTCTGGCTCTTTGAAAGAATCTCCGCTACTTCACGGGCACTTTCGAGAACGTTCGAGGTTACAGCGGGCGGAAATACAACCTTGCTTAACAATTCTTTCATGGCTTTCCATCCCCCTATGTATGCCCGAAGGCGGTTTGATGAACTTTACCCTTCTCTGTTTTATTCTTACTTTAAGCTTTTGTCAATTCTTATTTTTTCTCCGCTTTTGCCCTGTTATTCTCAGACAAATCCATCTTTCTCAAGCGCACGGACTGCGGAGTTATTTCCAAATACTCGTCCTCCGCCATAACTTCAAGTCCGCGCTCTATGGTAATTGAATACGGTGGAGTGAGAACGATGGCATCGTCGGAACCGGAGGCGCGCATGTTGGTAAGCTGTTTGCCTTTGGTCGGGTTAACTTTCATTTCTTCGCCTTTTGATGTATTTCCTATGACCATTCCTTCATAAACTTCGGTTGTCGGTCCGATGTAAAGCACTCCGCGCTCCTGCAAATTCCAAAGAGCAAAACCAAGCGCCTTGCCCGCAGTCATGGAAATCATGGAGCCAACATCGCGCTTTTTTATTTCACCGGCGTAAGGCCGAAACGCGATAAAGCGTGAAGAAAGTATACCCTCGCCGCGCGTATCAATCATGAATTGGCTGCGATACCCCAGAAGCCCGCGGGTCGGTATTTCAAAAATAATTCTGATGGAGCCGTGATGTTCTTTCATGTCTTTCATAATCGCGCGGCGCTTGCCCAATTTTTCGATAACCGCGCCGGAAAACTCCTGCGGCACGTCTATAATAAGCTCTTCATACGGTTCAAGTTTCTCACCGTTTTCTTCTTTTATGATTACGTGCGGCTGAGACACCTGAAGTTCATAACCCTCGCGGCGCATATTTTCAAGCAAAATGGCGATATGGAGTTCGCCGCGACCGTAAACTTTAAAATGGTCGGTATTAAAATCAACTTTTAATCCTACATTTACTTCCAATTCGCGCTCCAGGCGCTCGCGAATCTGCCGTGTTGTTACGAATTTCCCCTCGCGGCCGGCAAACGGCGAATCGTTCACTAAAAATTCAAGAGATATAGTCGGCTCGTCAATGGCGATGGCGGGAAGTGCCGGCGTGCCCTCGTTGTCCGTAATCGTCTCTCCGATATAGATATCGGGGAATCCCGCAAGCATCACGATATCACCCGACGGCGCCTCCGTAACCTCTTTTTTGTGAAGACCCTCAAATGTGAAAAGTTTGGTAAGTTTGCCGGACTCGCTTTCACCTTTAACATTTTTGCGCCAAAGTTGCGTCCCGCTTTTTACGGTACCGCTGTAAACGCGGGCAATGGCCAAGCGCCCCAAGAAATTGTCATAGCCCAAATTAAACACCTGAAGCGTAAGGGGGTCTTCCGTATTTGAAGGAGCGGCCGGCACGGCTTCCAATATCATATCCAGAAGCGGAGTCAAGTCTTTTGACTCGTCGGTGAGCGCGCGTTTGGCAATTCCCTGCCGCCCGATGGCGTACACCGTTTTAAAATCAAGCTGTTCTTCGCTTGCGCCAAGTTCCATAAAAAGTTCCAGTACTTCGTCGTGCGCTTCATTGGGGCGCGCGGCTGGTTTGTCTATCTTATTTATAACTACAATCGGCTTGAGTCCGAGTTCAAGAGACTTTTTCAAAACGAAACGCGTCTGCGGCATCGGCCCTTCCTGCGCGTCAACGACCAAAAGAACAGAATCAATTGAGCGAAGTACGCGTTCCACTTCCGAACCGAAATCGGCGTGGCCGGGAGTGTCCACAATATTTATCTTCGTCCCCTTGTAGAAAATGGAGGTGTTTTTGGCATAAATGGTAATGCCGCGCTCCAGTTCCAGCGCGTTTGAATCCATTGACACTCCCTCCTCTCCAGCGCCTGTTTGGCGCATCAAAGCATCGGTCAAAGTCGTCTTTCCATGGTCCACATGGGCAATAATGGCAATATTCCTGATTTCCATAAAAATAAAACAGCTGCAAGCGCAGCGTTAAAATAAATTTAACACACAATAAACGTTATTTCAATACCCCTATTTCTTTGAGAAACGCCTTATTATTTGGCGCGCGACCGAGAAATTTCTTCACAATATCAATTTCTTCCATACTGGAACCTTTTTCCAAAACCCAAGTCCTGTAGTCGCGACCAGTTTTAGGATTGAGCAACCCCTCTTTTTTGAATCTAGTGAACATATCGGCGGCATAAACGAGCGCCCACATGTAACTGTAATAGCCCGCATCGTAACCCATGAAATGCCCGAAGCCGGCGGGGAAAAGACTATTCGGGGACTGTGACACTCTCATGTGCTTAAACATCACTTTTTTGGCAATCCGGTTGAGGGATTCTTTGGGTTTTTTGGTATGAACCAAAAGATCAAAGTGGGCATGAGCAAGCTGGTACATGCTCCCATAACACTCAAGATGTTTTTTGGCACGCAAAAGATTTTTAAGAAAGTTGATAGGAAGCGGCTTATTGGTTTTGTAGTGGCTTGAAAGGAGACCCAGCATTTCGCGATTCCAAGTCCAATTCTCAAACATTTGAGAAGGTGCTTCTACAAAGTCCCATGCCACATGGTACCCGGACTGTGACTCATAGCGCGACTTGGTAAGAACAACGTGCATCACATGCCCGAATTCATGGAAGAACGTTTCAACTTCTCCATGTGAAAGAAGGGAGGGAACATCCGGGCGAGGTTTCGGAAAATTAGTGAGCATAGCTGCTACAGGAGCCACGTAGGCGCCGGTGCGGAAAGACCCAAGTCTTCCGTCAACAAGAGCTACAGCGCAAGCATGGCCATATTTATTCTTGCGTGGGTAAAGGTCAAGCATGAAATAAGCGATCACTTTCCCCTTTTCTTTTACCGCATAAACCTCTACGTCTTCATGCCATACGGGATATCCATTTACTTTCTCAAATTTAACCCCCAGAAGCTTTTGATATATCTCAAATGTACCTTTAATGACTTTTTCGAATGGGAAATATTCGCGGAGTTTTTCACTGTCTATTTTGTATCTTCTCTGTTTGAGTTTTTCTCCATAATAGGCAACATCATAATAAAAGAGCGTGGCATTAGGGTCGCCGGTCATTTCTCTTTTCAAATTCGTAAGAGCATTATAGTCCTTCATAAACCCCCTATCCAATTTTTTGGAAAGAGAAGCAATAAAAGAAAAAGCGTTTTTGCCATTTTTTGCCATTCTCATTTCCGTGACATAATCCGCGTGGTTTTTATAGCCGAGAAGTCTCGCCTTTTTCTCTCGTATGACGAGCGCTTTCTCAGCACGTAATAAATTATTTCTTCCTCCTTTTGCGGCATTTTTGTCGGCGAGTTCTTTCCGCCTTGCTTCATGTTTAGCATACGCCATGAATGGGCCGACATCCGGGTACTGAAGCGTTACTTTATATTTTCTGGTTCTTTTATCTTTTGTCAGCCCGTCTATATAACGCTCAGGAAGACCTTCAAGCTCTTCTCTTGTCACCAAAATATAATCTTCGTATTCATTCAATGTATTTGAAAAATCATTTGAGATACGAGAAAGTTCTTTAAGCAAATTTTTCAGTATTTTTTGTTTAACTTCCGGCAAATCAAAACCCATCCTCTTGTACCCTTTGAGAGCGTCATTAAGCAGTTTTTTATCTTCCGGAAAAAGTTTTTCTTTTCGGCGGTTTGGACCATGGGCATATTCAAGAAGCGCGAGATATATTCCTTTATCATACTCGACATCAACAAGTTTTTTGGAAAGTTCTTTCTCCGATTTCTTCGCCGCTTCTCTGACAGAATCAATGGGGGAAACCATTGAAAGCAGGCTTATGTAAGAACCGGTTGATTCGTATGGAATGTCCGATTTTTCAAGCGCATAAACTGTATTCTCAAATGTTCGTTTTTCTTTTGGTATTTTCTTTATTTCGGAATAAACTTTTTTCTTGTGCTCAATAATTTTAGGCACGAAAGAACGAATGGTCTTGGCATCCCACTTCGTCCAGTTAAAATCTTTTTTTGTGTAAGTCTTTATATCCACGTTTTTATCGCGGCGGAGGCGGTGAGATTTGAACTCACGATACCTTTCGGTATGCCACCTTTCCAAGGTGGTGGAATAAACCACTATCCGACGCCTCCACAATAATGAAAAGATAGCACAAGAAAGCATAAACAAAAAAGGCGCCGTGTGGCGCCCGTGCTGGGAAAAAATCAGTCGAATTTGTGCTTTGTCGTCTTGTACGTCTTGCCGCCCTTGCGCACAGTACGCGCGCCCATGGGCTCACGCGGTGTCGTGCCAAATGACACCTGCTTGAAGTCGTACGCGTCGCTCGGAGGCATCATCATGCGGGAAGGAATGACAGAAACAGGCAGTATAACTTCGCCTTTTTCTTCGTCATACAGCTGAGTATTTTGGTGGTCTTCTCCCCCCTCGTTGACAGCCGGCTTCTTTTCCTTCTTTTCCGACGAAGGGATTCTCTCGCCATCCTCGTCATCGTACGTGCCGGAATGGCAGTCATTTCCTCCGCGCGGGAAGAAAAGATCCATCTTGAAGCTTCTGCGACTTTCGTCGTCAAACTTGACTACGCACATGGCTTCCTCTCTTTTCGTCTTTATTGAGAACAAAACCCGTTGACAATAATATACCTATTCATTAAAAAATCAACAGAAAAATTTTACACCCCAATATCTCTTAATGCCCTCACCCGCTCTTTTATCGGCGGATGTGTCATGAATAAAGTTGCGACTTTCTTGACGGCGCCGCCTGCCTGCCGCCCGCCTGCTGAAACGCGGGCAGGCGCTGTGCCCGGCGCAGGCAGGCCAAACGGATTGGAAATAAATAAATGCGCAGTAGCGTTTGAGACGCGCCGCATCGGTTGCGAGTAAGAACCTATTTTTTCAAGGGCAGTTGCAAGCCCGTCAGGATAGCGCGTAAGAAGCGCTCCGGAAGCATCGGCTAGAAACTCGCGCTTGCGCGAAATGGCAAGCTGGATAAGCGTGGCGATAAGCGGAGAAAGAATCGCGAGAATAATTCCAATCAGCATCATAATGCCGCTAGCCTTGTCATCCCTGCTTCTTCCTCCCCAAAAATTAGCTCTTAAGAAAAAGTCCGAGAGCAAAGCCACAAACCCGACAAGAACCACGACAACTGTTGAAAGAAGTATGTCGCGGTTGCCGATATGCGACAGCTCGTGGGCGATGACACCTTCAAGTTCATTGCGGTCAAGCATGTGCGTAAGTCCTGATGTAACGGCAACGACGGCATGTTCTTTGTCGCGGCCGGTGGCAAAAGCGTTCGGCGCCGGGTCGTCAATTATATAAAGCTCGGGCATCGGGAGCCCAGCGGTGATTGAAAGATTTTCAACGATATTCCAAAGTTCGCGATTTTCTTCGCGGGCGACAGGACGCGCACCCGACATGGAGAGAACAATTTTATCGGAGTACCAATACGAAACGACATTCATTAAAATGCTGAAAATAACCGCGCCGTAAAGTATCGCGCCGTTTCCTAAGGCATAGCTGAAATACCAGCCGAGCGCGATAACGACGGCAAAAAATACGGACATTAAAAACCATGTCCTTCTTATATTTGAATCCTGGTGGGTATAGAGAGAAGCCATGGGAATAGTTTTTAGTTTTTAGTTAAAAGTTTTTTGTCGACTAACTCAAGCTCTCCGTAAATTCCCTCTATTAAATCAAAATTTTTTGCTTCAGCAAGCGTTACCCATTTGTAATCAATAGAATCGGCGTCAAGTTTTACCTCCCCGGAAACATACCGGCAATAAAAAGAAAGAATAAGTGACGGAATTCCGTCGGGAAGTATATGGGCGATATCAAGCAAGTATTCTACATTATCAACCATGAGGTTTACCTCCTCTCGTATTTCCCTTTTAAGCGCCGTTTCCGCCGCGCGGTACCATTGCCCTTCTGTGTTTGCCGGAGTCCCCACATAATCATCGGTTTCAAGTCCTCCGCCGGGGACAGTAAAGCGCCCGGGAAACGCTTTTTTGGAAAGCGCGCGGCGTGTTATGAGATACTCCAAAGAACCGTCTTTCCTTTTCCGGTAAACGATTCCGGTAATGGAAATTCTGTGCAACTCCTTGTTCTCCATTTTTAGTTTAGAACTTCACTTCTACCGGATTGCGTGCGGCTTCATCGCCAAGTTCAAAAAATTCGCTTTTACCGAAATTAAAAACCCCGGCAATAAGGTTCCCCGGGAAAGAATCAACGCCGATGTTCAAGTCGCGCACGTTAGTATTGTAGAAACGCCGTGATGCCTGAATTTTGTTTTCGGTGTCGGAAAGCTCCCGCTGGAGTTCCAAAAAATTCTGATTGGCTTTCAGGTCCGGATACGCTTCGGCAACCGCGAAAAGAGATTTGAGTGCGCCGGTTAACATATTCTCTGCCTCTGCTTTTTCCGCCGCGCCACTTGCGCTTATCGCCTGCGCGCGCGCCGACGTTACTTTTTCAAACGCGGATTTTTCGTGAGACGCGTATCCGCTTACCGTGCGAACAAGATTTGGAATCAGGTCATAGCGGCGCTTAAGCTGGACTTCTATATCCGCCCAGGCTTCCTTTACCCTGGTTACAAGTGTTACAAAACGGTTATAAGCGTAAACCCCCCATAAAACCAAAATTCCTAAAATGGCCAATGATATTGTGGTAGTCATATTTAAGCTTAAATGTAATTATTTTTAAATTCTAAAAAGCACCCCTAGTATATCAAAACGGCGCTACGGAACAATCAACTCCATAGGAACTTCCTATGGGGTTGATTTACTTTGACAAGCACAGCCCATAAAGTTATCGTGGTAAAAGACAGCACCTACAGGAGAAACTATGCGCTCACGGGCGATGAACGGGCACACCAGAATGTGCTGCAATTCATGCTTTTCCGCCGCCGCGGCAATGACGAGAACCGCCAAGCGGAGACTGGACAAAGCCTGGCGGCGGAGGATGAGAGAGAAAATTCCTCCGCCGGAACAGCTGAGATTATTTCCCCCATTTCCGAACTCCTCGAAGGCGGCGTAACCGAAAGGAGGTGATCCGGGCTTGCCAATAAAAACAAAAATAAGAGCAAGTCAGCCACACCGCCGGCCTAGAGGATTTCAATAATCTGGCCACGGAAAGGAGGAAGTGCCTCTAGTGGAAAAGCCTCGCAATCGCGGGGCTTTTAAATTTCCTTGAATCGTGGTATCATGCTTTTTACCTTGCGGAAATTCGCGAGGAGGATGTTTTTTCCAATCAAACGGGAATAAGGAGGCTCAACGATGAAGAAGGTGCTTGCTCTCGCGGCCGCGGCCGCGCTTTGGGCAGTCGGTCCGCCGGCATTCGCTATGGTAATCGGCGGCGGCTCGAGCAACTGCGACAGTTTCCCCCTCTACGCCGCCCCGGGAGGTGCGGCGGTGGGGCGGATTGCCGACCAGCTCGACAACCGGACGGCAACGATGGGCGCGTCGGCGGAGTTCCTTTTTATTCTCAATGTCAACACCGAGGACGCCCTCGCCGGCACGCTGCCCGCGGTCGAGTTCGGCGCCGGCACGAACGCCGGCGCGCGCAACTACGCCGACCAGGACACGACCGCCAAGGCCAAGCGCTCCGCCGCCCCAGGAGGTGTGGCACTCCGCGATACTGCGCCAAGCGCGGACGTGATGGCTTTCCCCCTGACATATGTGGGGGGTAAGCTACCACCGCTGATTTCCTTTCGAGGTCCAACGCCACTCATCACAAGTGGCGTTTTTCTTTGCAAAATCCCCGTTCCGCAAGTTTGCGGAACGGGGATTTTAAATTTGTTGTCAGTTGTAGGTCGTCGGTTGTTTGTTTTTTAGTAATCCATCGACGGCATGGTTTGTGCTCCGCCTTTTTCTTTCTCCGGCTCGTCCGCTATGGCGACTTCGGTAGTGAGAAGCATCGCTCCGGCCGAGGCGGCGTTTTCCACGCCGCTTCGCGTTACTTTAACCGGGTCAATAATACCGGCCAAAAGCATATCGGCAACAATTTCGTCTTTCAATGCGTCATAACCGATGTTCCCTTTCCCCTCGCGCACCTTCTCCACTATGACCGAACCGTCGTCGCGTCCGGCATTAACCGCAATCTGCTTAAGCGGCGCTTCAAGCGCTGAAAGAAGAATCTTAACTCCAACTTCAAATTCCTTGGCAAATGAAGAAACGATTGATTTCAATTCCTTCTTTTTTACCACGGCGGCCACTTTGATTAGGGCACTACCGCCGCCAGGTACGATTCCTTCTTCAATCGCCGCCTTGGTGGCGTTCACCGCGTCTTCCACTTTTAATTTCAAATATTTCATCTCCATTTCCGTCGGCGCGCCGACTTTGATGACGGCAACGCCGCGCCCGAGACGGCCGATTCGCTCGTCCAGTTTTTCAATATCAAATTTTGAGTCGCTCGCCTCGCGCATCTTTTTTAACTCCAGAACACGCTTTTCAATATCCGTTTTTTTGCCTTTCCCTCCGACAATAGTTGTATTATCTTTCGTCGCAATAACTTTCGTCGCCTTGCCTAAAACATCAAGGCTTGCGGTTTCAAGTTTGAGGCCGACTTCTTCGGAAACAACTTTTCCCCCAACAACCGCGGCAATATCGGCAAGCATTTCTTTTTTGCGGTCTCCGTAGCCCGGTGCCTTGACCGCAAGAATACTGAACGTACCGCGAAGCTTATTGACCACGAAGGTGGTGAGGGCCTCGCCTTCCACCTCTTCGGCAATAATCACCAGTTCTTTCCTGCCGGACTTCGCGAGTTTTTCAAGAAGCGGCAAAACTTCCTGAATCCCCGATATTTTTTTGTCGGTAATTAAAATAAGCGCGTCTTTGGCAACCGCTTCCATGCGTTCGGCGTTGGTAATCATGTAAGGAGAAACGTACCCCTTATCAAACTGCATGCCTTCAACGATTTCCGATTCCACGGAAAGCGATTGGGATTCCTCAACCGTTACGACCCCGTCTTTGCCGACTTTATCTATCGTCTCGGCAATAATGCGGCCGAGTTCTTCCGATTCGGCGGAAATGGTCGCAACCTGCATAATCTCCTCTTTCGTTTTAAGCGGCTTGGCCATGGCGCGG